>Ga0265296_1002760_pt1 | contig 17179 bp, 15 predicted proteins | sample MunlanPumphouse1_FD_189073 | JGI IMG/M metagenome (GOLD analysis project Ga0265296, IMG submission 189073) | Groundwater microbial communities from a municipal landfill in Southern Ontario, Canada - Pumphouse #1 | ecosystem: Environmental > Aquatic > Deep subsurface > Groundwater | place...
CTGATATACCCGTCCCGCTCCTCAACGGTAAACATCCGCATCTTGTGGGCGACTCCCCGTGTGAGCCGGATATGGGGATCCTGGTCAACACCAACCGGCACAAGGGTCGGAGCAGGTTCCCGGTCAATCTGGGGGTACAGGATATCGGCAACCTGCGTGATCACGCTGTCCGCGTGGGCGATATCGGTCTCCGGTGAGAATCCGTAGATCGCCGAGAGATCCGAGAAATTCACTTTCGTTGCCGCTTCGAACGCGAGATCCTTGAGCCGTTCGTTCCTGCTCTGGAAATACGTGGTTCCCTCAAATCCAAGCGCATACAAACAGGCGAGATACTCTTTCCCATATTCCCGGCATTTTTCCCAGGAAAGATCCCGGACCGCATGTGCCTCCCGGTCGGCGATAGTCACGTACCCGTTACCGCCCTGCTGGACGTGCCAGACCACTTCCTTCATCACCATCAGGTGACCGAGATGCGGGTGGCCGCTTGGCATGAACCCGGTGAGGATATGGAAAGGCGTGCGGTTCCGGATCGCCATCGCTATCGGGCGATAGTCCCGGTGGCCGACAACAATGTTCCGCCGCATAAAATAAGGAACGGAAGGGAGATCAGGAAGTACCGAAGCGATCGGATCGATACCAAAATCGGCAAATGTTTTTTCGATGTCGAGAGACGGTGTACTTGACCAGGGATTTATCTGCGGTTCTTGCATGAAAGGTGCTCACAGTTTGATTCGTGCAAATTCCACGAATTGGATTCCGTTACTATGTACAGCGCCAAACAACATCTTCTTTTTGACACTGTGCGCCATGCGGACCGAACGGGAGATTGTGCTCATGGGCATGACCGCATCCTTCTCCACTGCATGTACAAGAAGATCAGAGTGCACATTCTTTCCGCAGTAGACCCGGAAGTGGTGACCGAACTTGTAGCCGGTCCGAGGAGTATAATCGTGCGACCGGAGTTCCGTATACACCTTATCTTTCTCAGGAAGTTCCGGGTCATTCTCGCGAGCCAGTTCAAAATATTCAGAAGTACTGACAAGGTCATCTCCTTTACGGAGGTCGAGCATGCCTTTTCCCATGAGATAGAGCAATTCAACCGGAGAGAGCATGAGCCGTTCATCATCCAGGCGTTTGCCAAAACCTGATATTTCAAGATCGGATGGGGGACTGATCCTGACCATGGCAGATTTTCCGATCAGTACTGCTTCATGTTTCGACAGGGGCGTTAACGGCGTGCAGGCGTCGGCCAGTACCTGCAGCTTGATCTCGTAATACGTGAGCTCTTCTTCGTCATCGACAACCGCAAGAACATATTGTTTGCGCATATTGCGCGAGGCAACCACTTCTTCGATCAGTTTGGTAAACCGTATGGGATCGCGTTCCGAGAGCACGCGGACAAGGTAGAGGGATTCCCCGGTGCCGGGTTTCTCGCCGCGCCGGAATACCCGGAAATCGTGCGGACCGGTCTGCACTACGTACCCCCGTTCGCGGAGGTCGCGATACACCAGAAAACTCCGCAGGAAATTACGTTCGCTGGCAAATTCTGAAAACAGGGTATCGAATGTATAGCCATCCAGGGTAATTTTCAGACGGTGGATGAGATAGAGCGCCTCCTGGGGTGCTAGTTTCACGCCATCCTTTTCCAGACGCCCATAACCGCTCTGCTCGTAGAGCACACGCCCGTCCTTTCCCACCCGCACCGCAGTGCCGTCAAATGTTGCCTTCACTACCGGATATATTGTGTTTAGGTAATAATAAGGGGCACTCTGGACGCCCTGTAAATTTCTGCGCGGTTGGGAAAGACCTGAGCGAAATCCTTATGAATTACACAAACTCGTTTCAATGGCTATAAAAGGGGTAAAAATCAATGTGTATAGTCAGATCGTATCTCATAAGTATGCTTATTTGCACGTCCCCGAGGGTGAATCTCATTCCGGGAAAATTTGGGTAATACTATAAGATTGATCGATCACCCACACCGGAATCATTTAACAGCCAATAAGCGGCGGAAAAATGAAGGTGAATGATACCAACGACCCTGGATGCCGACGTAAGAGCACGATCAACCTTGCAGGTTTTCTTGCACGGTCTTCTGCAAACGGACCCGGCATCCGGTCAGTCGTATGGGTGCAGGGATGCCCGATCCATTGCGAGGGCTGTTTCAACCCGCAGTTTTTGCCATTTTCTTTAGCACACCAGGTGACCCCTTCAGACCTTGCCGAGATTATTTGTGTACAGGAAGGTATTGACGGGGTGACGTTCTCGGGCGGCGAACCGTTTACCCAGGCAGACGCGCTGGGAGAACTCGGTGAAACGTTGCAGCACCGTGGCCTTTCGATTGTCACGTTCACGGGGTTTTCTCCTGAACATGTTCTTGAGTCGACCCGTCCTGCATGGCAGCACCTGCTCGCGGTAACCGATCTCCTGATTGCCGGTCCCTATATCCCGTCCCTGAAATGTGATACACCATGGATTGGTTCATCGAACCAGAAGATCATTCCACTCACAGATACTATCACCCTGCCCGCACCCTGCTCTCCCGCACCAGGACACGTTACCGAATTCACGATATTTGCTGATGGTACGCTCACTGCCACCGGGTTTCCCGATGGACGGTTTGTCAAAGCGCTTACACATCGTTGCAGGGGGGTATGACCGCATTATGTCGCACTTCAGCCGCATCCGCACGCAGTTCCGTCACCGGGAAGCCCTGATCCAGTGTCTAGAGGAATTAGGCCACACGGTCGAAACCGATACTACGATTAAGGGGTATCACGGGCAGCATACCGTGGATATCGCCGCAAAACAATCCGACGGTTATGGGGTGGGTTTTGTGAAAAATACTGATGGCACCTATGATATGGTTGCCGACTGGTGGGGAGTATCCGGCACCGGCCAGAAAAAAATTGCCAGCGATTTAAAACAACAGGCAGAGACGATCCAGAAGGAGTACGCGAGGAAGATGGTGCTTGAACAGACGGCAAAGGATGGGTTTGAGATCGTGTCGCAGACAGAAGAAGCAGACGGGACCGTGCGGATTGTCGTGCGGAGGTGGACGTAAAATCATGCAGCACAAAGAGCCGGATTTCGCACGAAAATTAAATGTCTCCCTGCGGGCCCGTGTCACGTTAATCGTCGTGATGACTCCTGAGGAAGAGCGGGTGGTCGCGCAGGTAAAAGAGGTTTGTGAGAAATGGGAGCCCCCGCGCCAGTGCATTGCCTGGGACAGCGTTGATGGGTTCTCGGTTGTCTGCGGAAATTCCGGATTTCTGGCCCAGTCCCGCGATCCCCTCACGGCCCTGGACGATATGGCCAAGAGCGACGAGAATGCGGTGATCCTGCTCAAGGATTTCCACGAGTACTGGAATAACCCGCAAGTGAAACGTAAGATCCGAAACTTCTCCCAGAAGTTCAAGTACAGCCGCCGGACTATGGTGATCGTTACGCCAGTGCAGCGAGTGCCTGAAGAGATTCGCGACGAAGCCGTCCTCATCCACTTCCCACCCCCCGGCGCCCCGGAACTCTTAAAAGAACTCGACACCCTCCTTGCAACGAGCGGGATTACCAGTTCACTCTCAGAAGCGGGCAGGGAGAAACTCATCCAGGCCGCACTCGGGATGACGCTCAACCAGGCCCGGCGCTCCTTTTCCCGGGCAATAGTCACGCACGGTACGCTCGATGACCGCGATATCGACGCCATTATTGCTGACAAGAAAGATGTCCTGAGCCAGTCGGACGCACTGGAATTCTATAGCCTGACGGAAAATCCCGATAATGTCGGGGGTCTTGCCCAGCTCAAGGACTGGCTCCGGCTGCGGGAGCGGGCGTTTACACAGGAAGCCCGGGACTATGGCCTCCCGGCCCCCAAGGGTATTGCTCTTATCGGGATACCGGGGACCGGCAAGAGCCTGACGGCAAAGATGATCGCGGATCTCTGGCACCTGCCCCTGCTCAGGCTCGATGTGGGCGCATTGTTCGGGAGCCTCGTTGGGGAGTCTGAGGAACGGACACGCCGGGCACTCTCACTTGCCGAGACCATCGCACCGTGCATTCTCTGGATAGATGAGATAGAAAAGGCGTTTGCATTCGGCAGTGGTGATGCCGGCACCAGCCAGCGGGTGTTTGCCCACCTGCTCACCTGGATGCAGGACAAGACCGCTCCTTGTTTTGTTGTGGCCACGGCAAACAATATTGCTGCACTTCCCCCAGAACTCCTGCGCAAGGGGAGGTTCGATGAGATCTTCTTCCTCGATCTCCCCAATACCGAAGAGCGCCGCGAGATCTTTTCCGTGCACCTGAAAAAACGCAAGTGCCTGCCGGCCGAGTTTTCCTTAGATGCGCTCGCAAAGGAGAGCGAGGGTTATGTAGGTGCCGAGATCGAGCAGACCGTGATCGATGCAATGTACCTTGCATTTAATGAAAATATGCGCCGGGTCACAACCGAAGATATCCTTGGCTGCATGAAGACGCAGGTGCCACTCGCAATCTCCCAGCGCGAAACCGTTGCCGCCCTGCGTGCATGGCTTGCTGAAGGACGGGCGATCTCTGCATCACGGGCAGCACCGTCACGGGTACATGCCGGGCGGACAATCGCACTCGAAACCTTTGACCGTATCCCCTCGTGAGCGGCATGATGAGTCTTGTTTCTGCTCCCCTCATAGGTCCCTGGCTGTACCGGCGTTCCGTTAAGGAACTTGCAGACCGGGCACGACAGGGAAATGAGGAGGCAGTGCGGAATCTTGCCGGAATATTTTGCACACCCCGTGTTGGTGTCGAGCGGTATATTGCCCGGACTGCTCTCTGCTCTCTCGTCTCTCAGCCTGCCATCGATACGCTCTGCAAAGAAGCACTTGAACGGGATGATAAGGCATTATACAGCATCACAGTCGAAAATAATTACCTGCCCTGTGATCCCGGAACGCAGGCACTCTTCTTGTTCGTGACAAGTCAGCGTGAACGATATGCCCACCTGGACTATTCGCCACATCGTCCGTTGCTCGCTGCAGGTTATGCTCAGGCAACAAACCGTGTCAGGTTTCATACCCTCAACGCTGCACACAAAACAGGACAGTGTTCTATTCTTGCTGCGGCACTCAGGGGATTAGATCAGAACGGGATTACCACCCCATGGTCTGATAAGGAATGGGAGATCGTGATTACTGGTCTGATCCAGGAGCGGCTGTGGGAGAATCTCTGGTTATTGGTCATCCATTCACCCCTTGACCTGGCAATCACCGCCATGACCGCTATGAACGCAGCAGGATGGAAACCAGCCGGCGATGAGCGGGCGCTGTGGGAAGAGATAACCGGCATGATACCCGGTGAGTGGACAAGTCCTGTTCCGGATTTTGCATCTGCGCCTATGTCCCTGAGTCCCGACTGCCAGCCTCTGCACCTTGCTTTTTCAGAAAATGGCACCCTGCTTGCGGCCGGATGTACTGACGGGACCATATGTCTCTGGAATACCCGTACAGGAACGCTTGAATTCCGGATCCATTCAGGGCAGGGTTCGATCAGTGGACTTGCTGTTTCTCCTGGCAATACCCACCTGCTCACAGCGGGAACCAACAGGACACTGGAGTGCCGGGATACTATAACGGGAAACCTGCTCTGGTCTGTTGAATCCGGTGAGCAGGCCCCGGTGCAGTTTGCCTGTTCATGTGACGGGATTGTTCTCGTTCCCGATAGTGCCGGAGGACACCTCCGTATAGTAAACCTGGCAGACGGACAAATTCAGACACTTTCCGGAGGGCATGAAGGAAGCGTAACCTCCTGTGCACTCTCTCGCGATGACCGGCTTTTTGCAGTCGGATATGCAGATGGGACAGTGGGTTGCTGGGATTTGCAGAAAACACACTACCTGCGGACGCTGGAAGGTCTCGGCGATCCCGTCACAAGGCTCACCTTTTGTGAAGGCGATGAAGACATCCTCGTTCTCTATGAACAGAACCGGCCGACACGGTGGCGGATAACGTCCGGGGAGCGCCTCAGGACCTATACGGGCAATACCGGCCCGCTGCGCTGTTGTGCCATTATGCCGGATACGAGCTCGTTTGCGATAGCAGGTGAGGACCGGATGCTCAGGTTCTGGCAGGGAGAAAAAGCAGTACCTGTTGCAGAGATCCCCCTGTATAACCGCCCCCTTACTGCGTGTGCTGCGTCGGCTGATGGCAGGATGCTGGCTACCGGATGCACGGACGGCACCCTCCGCATGTATACCATGAACGGAGGTACGATACTCCACGAAAAAAAAGCACACAAACAGGCAATGACAGCGATTACCCTGTCCTCATCCACAGAGTGGGTCGCAAGCGCCGGCTGGGACGGTACGGTTAAACTCTGGAACTCCACTTCAGGAGAACTTGTCCGAACGCTCCTCCAACCTGCGGGAGGAGTAACCGGTATTACTGCTACACCTTACGGTTCCAAAGTCTACGCGGGATATGCAGACGGTACGGTCAGGCAGGTTCCGTGCGGAACAGGGGACTTCAACCGTACTCTCGATATGTACACAAACACCGTCCGGGCAATTGCCATCAGTCCTGACGGGACGCTACTAGCCTGCGCTGGGGGGGATACAACACTGCGGGTATGGAATAGTGAAACCGGCGGGCTCGTTACCGGCATCGAAGGACTGACCACATCCCAGCACTGCCTCGCGTTTTCTCCGGACGGAAAAACATTAATTTCAGGAGGCTGGGATGGGAAGGTGCGTCTCTGGAATGTAACGGATGGTACCCTTCAAAAAACTCTCATCGGCCATACCAGTACCATCACGGTTCTCGCAATTTCACCGGATAGCACTATGCTCGCAACCGGCAGCAATGACCGGAGCGTCCGGCTCTGGACTATTGAAGGTGGACAGTGCGTTTTAGTACGGGAGGATTCTCGTAGCGAAGTGAGTGCACTGGCACTCTCTCCGGACAGAACGCTGCTCGCTTTTGCGGGAGCAGATGCAATCATCCATTTCTGTTACATGCCGGAGGGTTCACCGGCCCCATCGATTCCCGCGCTTCCGGGAAAGATCACGGCACTCGCCTTTGCCGGTGATGGACGTGTACTTGTTGCCGGCCTCGACACAGGTACTGTCGCAGTCTATTCTGTTGCCGGACGACACCTGCTGCGGACGGTGACGGTCCATACCGCAGGGGTAACCGGGATTGTAGTTCTTCCCGGCGGGGACTCGGTGCTGACCAGCGGTCTCGACGGGCTGGTGCGGCATATGAACCTGCCCTGGACCCGGCCAATGTACGGAACAACGCTCGAAGATATCCCGCTCGTTGCCCGGTATGCACGCACAAGCCCCCGTCCGGATGCACAAGCCCAGTGGGCATTTCTTCACGGCATGCTCACCGCCCGGTTCAGGAACGATATCGAACTCTGCACAACGGTAAATGACGAAAGCATGTATGATATCCAGATTGTCGGGTGACAGAGATGCAGAAAAACCATTCCGGGGATACAGGAAGGCAGCGCCTGGGTGTGGATTTTGGCACGGGCAGCACCGTAGTAGCAATACGGGATGAGAGTAGTATGATCCGTCTTCAGGATTTTCCCGGTTGGTCTAATCCCTTTCCCTCTGGTATGCCGGAAGACCCCGTCCCACGAATCCCGTCACAAATCCTGTACGGCGATCATGGCACCCGGTCCTTCGGAGCCGCAATACTACCGGATGGCGCGAACCCTTCCGGGGTAGCACGGTGGCTGCGCCATTACATCCTTGAGAACAGCACCGTACAGGTTCCGGCTGGCAATGGGAGGATGACCGGGTACAGGAACGCGGGATCCGATTTTCTTACCGCACTGCTTACCCATGCGCCTAACGGTAGAATGGGCACTACTGAAATAGTGTTCTCCGTTCCGGCTGATGCCCCCGATCACTATTCCACGTGGCTTCGTGCAGTAGCGACGGCAGCAGGGTTCAGTGTCCCGTTCGTGATAGACGAACCTTGTGCCGCTGCAGCGGGATACGGCCTGCACCTTTCCCCCGGGTCACTCTTCCTGCTGATCGATTTCCATGCGGACGGGCTCGATATTACTCTTGTCACGCCGGAAGAATTCTCTGATGATACCGGAGGCATTTATTCACGGGTTCTTGGAAAGGCGCACGATGATAGTGGCGGATCGATAATTGATGGATGGATTGTGCAGGATGTATTGAACCATAACCGGCTGGATGAGACTGATTCCCGGGTTACCCGGATCCTTTCCCAGATCAGGTACGAGGCAGGAAAGGTTCGGGAAGCGCTGGTGCTGAATGCGGAAACAGAAATTATGGTTATCGACCCGGTTTCAGGATTTTCTGTAACAGCAAAAATCAGCAGATCAGATCTCCACCGGATTTTAGACGAGCACCGGCTTTTTGTCACGGTAAACCATATGCTGGACCGGGCGCTGTCCGCCGCAGGAATACGGGACGAGGGGGAAGAGCGGATCGCGGCTGTACTTATGGTGGGGGAATGCAGTGCGATTCCCTGTGTCCAGGATGCGATACAACAGCGGTGGGGTACAAAGGTTCATTGCGATCATCCCGTAGACGCGATTGCCCGGGGAGCTGCTGCGGCGAATCCGGACTGTCTTGAACCAAACAGGATCAGGAACGACTATGCCATTCGCCACTGGGATCCTGGTTCCCGGGAATACCGGTACCGGTTTATTGTCAGAAACGGCGCCCGCTACCCCAGTGCCGGGCAGGTTGCCCGGTTCATCATAAGTGGTGCCTATGACGGGCAGGCATACCTGGGCATCCCGCTTTGCGAGATCAGCGCCACTGGTCACGACCCGCACGGCCACATAGAACTGGTTGCAAACGACAAAGGGGGAGTGCAGGTTGCCGGGCCCGGGTCCGACCCCACACCAGCGATGCGTCCGGTATTCGTAAACGAGAAAGAGCCGACATTACTCCACGCATCACCACCGGCACAGAAAGGCGAACCGCGTTTTGAACTCACGTTTTTTCTTGATCGACAAGGATACCTTTGCCTCACCGCACGGGATCTGTTGACAGGTCTCATGGTAAAACGGGATGCACAGGTATTCAGGCTGAATTAAAAAGAGGAATAAAAAATGACAATGCAGGAACTTGAAATCACGATTGACAACGAAGGCAGGGTACTGGTTCATGTTAACGGGGTCAAGGGAGAGGAATGTCTCGCACTGACAAAAAATCTCGAGAATGCCGTTGGAACTGTGCAGGAACGATTCCTTTCTGCGGACTACTACGAACAGCCGGTTGAGGTTTCCCTTTCCCAAAAAGCCGATCTAAGGTAAGTCCCTTCGATAAAAGACCTTTACGGGGTTCGCCATCATTGCCAGGATATCGACAGGGACAGGGGCCGGAAACGGTGCACCGCAGTTCGTACAGAACTCCCGGGCCGGGAAACCATGTGCTGCCCCACATTTTGGACAGGATCACCGGACCATGATGCCTCACCAGGGTTGCCGGACAGGAAAATGGGTACCGGGATTTACCGGGCCAGTTCCCTTACCTTGGCAATATTCCCGCGATCGTCCCGACGGTCATCGACCGGCGTCTCGCAGACTAAGGGCAGGTCCTTAAAGGCGGGATGCTGCAGGATGCGCCGGAACCCATCCTCCCCGATAAAGCCCATACCGATATGCTCGTGGCGGTCGAGGCCGCTGTTCCGGTCGGCTTTCGTGTCGTTTAAGTGCACGACTTTGAGATTTTTTATACCGAGAAGTTCATCGAATTGTGCAATCGTCTCTGCGAGACCCTCATCCGTCCTCAGTTCATAGCCGGCAGCAAACGCGTGACAGGTATCAAAGCAGATACCCACTCGTCCGGGTGTATCAACCCCGTCCATAATTCCCCGTATGTGCTCAAAACTGCTCCCGACACTGTTCTTCTCACCCGCAGTGTTCTCGAGGAGCAGCATCACGGAATTGTCTGATCCATTAATGGCAGTGTTGATAGCCCTGATTACCCGGGCTCTCCCACCGGCAATGCCGTCACCAAGATGATGACCGAGATGCGTAACCAGGTACGGAATTCCCAGTTTTCCGCACCGGTCAAGTTCTTCGGCAAGTGCCGGCACGGATTTTTCATAGATCTCCGTTTTGGGCGAGGCGAGGTTCGGCAGGTAGGGCATATGGTCAACGGGAATGATGCCGGTTGCCTTGATTTTTGCCCGATAGACCGCACAATCTTCATCAGACAGCGGTTTGTATCCCCAGCCCCGCGGATTTCTAGAGAACTGCTGGAAAACATCGCAGCCTGCATCCTTTGCCCGATCTACCGCAAGATCGAGCGAGCCTGCGATTGAAACATGAACACCGACACGTACCATTGCACACCGTTTTTGTATGCATTCTGGTTCGAAGGGGATCTATGATAAGGTTGTGATCGTGCAGATGAACGCAAACTAAAAAAAAATGAAAAAATTATGGGCGGGATCCACATCTCCCGTGCTGATGAATTATCGCAGGATTCTTGTTGCAGCAAATCCGACTGCAACAAACGCGGCACATTCCCATACCGGGGATTTTGTGGGTGTCGGAGCGGCCGGGACTGCACTTCCCATAGTAGTTGCTACAGGAGCTAGAGGGAGTTTCAAAGTGCCGGAGCGGGAGCCGAACTGGCTGCATTGCGTTTCCACCCGGATATCCCCATTGCTGCCTTTGAGCTGCGGCAGATTGTACCGATAGGTGAATGATGATCGATCCGGCTGGCTGGTGTAGGTCTTGTCAATGAGCACAGTATCACCCTGCTTCACGATCACCTGTTTTACATAATGCGTTGAGGGATCATCGACCTGGTGGGAGACGGTGACTATGAGATCCCCGGTGCCCGGGTCATAAGTCACGGCTGCATCTGACGGGGGGTGCGCAAGAGCAAAACCGCTCAGCACAACAACGCTGACCAGTGCCAGAACGAGTGTCCGTACAATGAAAGAGAGGTGCCGAAACCGCATTTGAGAAGGATGATAGTTATCGTCCATGGTTAATTACCTCCACAGTCATGACATTACACAGGTAACCGATTGTCATGGATGATAATCTGCAGGCTCACTCATAATATTTCTTATCGTACGTGACAAGTGAACAGCGAAAAAAAATTATTCCTTTCTCATAACAAGAACGAGACCAGCAAGCCCGATCGCCCCGATAGCTGCGAAGGGCAGCATGCTGGATTTCGTAGTAGGAATTGGTGTGGAAGCAATTGGGGGCAGCGGTGTCAACGGTGTCAGCGCCTCATCCGGCCGGGTTGTTGTTGCGGTGCGGATATTAACCTGTGCTGTTCCGATAGGCGGTACAACCTTGACTACGTAGACAGAGATTGCCTGTGACCCGGTCATACCGGCTTTGCCGGGGCATGAGGCGGATAATGCCTGTCCCTTGACAAAGGTGACTGCCACACTCGAACCATCGTTCCGGCCATTGTAGGTGAACGATTCACCGGGCTTGAGTATCTTTGCAGAGACTTCCTTACCCTCGCTCATCACCTTGACATTTGCTGATGTGGCTGTACAGGTTGTGCCCGTGCAGGCCGAGCAGTCCGGGACCGTGGTTGCATCCAGCGCGTAATTACCGATGAGCGGTGTGGGGATTGTACTCATATCACCGACGATATCAGTAACGTACTCCTCGTTGGGCCGTGAACCGTATAACTTTGCGAGCGTGATCCATGTCTCGCCCGCACCACCGAGGCTGGTCGCGACAACCGGGTCACCGGTTTTAAAGACAGAGAATGCAGCCGCATCCGGAACTGTCCCGGTAAGAACCTCAACGCTCATCGGGGTATACGTGCAGACCGGTGCACCACTCGCAGGATAGGTGCACCCGTACTGCTGGGGGTGTTCGATGGTAATAGTGTTCTTCGGTTGGCTGAAGGTGGCAACCGCGCCTTTGAGGGTGACTTCCTGGATAACCGCAGATACCGGTACACACATGCAGCACAGGAACAGGGCTGCAACAATAACGACAAGATAATTCTGTTTCATTAACATCAGTACTCCATTTTACGTATATCGACTAACGATGTAGAGAGATAAAAAGGGATCATCTGTACCTGAACTATTTTTCCATTGAACGACCAATACAGAAGTATGCAGGTCACCTTCCTCGGTACCAACGGCTGGTTTGATACCGCAGCCGGCAATACGTGCTCTGTCCTTGTCCAGTCAGAAGAATATGATATCATCTTCGATGCGGGGAATGGCATAGCAAAAGCGGATCAGTATATCTCCCAGAAAAAACCGGTGTTCCTGTTCATCAGTCACCTCCATATCGACCACATCACCGGACTGCACACACTCGTCAAGTTCAGGTTAAAAAAAGGCCTGCACATCTGCACCCAGAAAGGAAGCGTGACCGATCTCAATGCATTTGTCCGCGAGCCGTACACCGTGCCATTTTCCGGTCTCCCCTATAAAGCGGATATCATTGAACTGGCAGAAGGCAGACACTCGCTACCGTTTTTTGTAGAGTGCCGCCCGCTCGTTCACCCGGCCCCATGCTTCGGGTACCGGCTGGAGATCGATGGCAAGGTGATCACGTACTGTACCGACACCGGCATCTGCGACAATGCGATTGTACTCGGGCGGGATGCCGATCTCCTCATCACCGAGTGCGGGCTGAAACCCGGCGAGAATAGCCCGGACTGGCCGCACCTCAACCCGGAGGATGCAATCCGTATCGCCCAAAAGGCACATGCAAAGCGGCTTGCCCTCATGCATTTCGGGGCAGTTGTGTACAGGACAGTTGACGAACGGCTCGCCCTGAAGCAGCGGTACGAAAAAGAATGGCCGGATCTGATTGTCGCTACCGATGATCTGACAATTGAAGTCTGAACACGGGGAGAACTGCCCCCGTCAGATCAGGTACATATCCTCTGCTGCTTTTGTCAGTTCCTCGCGGAACTTTGGTGCAGCAATGCTGATGATCGCAAGTGCCCGCTCCCGGGTGGACTTTCCCTTCAGATCAACAATACCGTGCTCGGTTGCAAGGTAATGGGTATCGGCCCGCGGAGTTGTGACTACCGACCCCTGGGGAAGGTGTGGAACCACACGGGAGATCGTCCCCCTTTTTGCCGTGGAGTAGAATGCGAGGAATGACTTCCCGCCAGGAGAGGCAAATGCGCCCCGGACAAAGTCCAGCTGTCCACCCGTGCCGCTAAACGTCGCACCCTCAAGATGCTCCGCATTGGCCTGACCGAGAAGATCGACTTCCAGCACCGAGTTGATAGAGATCATCTTATTGTTTTTTGCGATAACGGCCGGAGAACAGACATGGGAGGCAGCATAACTCTCAACGGAGGGATTGTCGTTCATGAACTCGTACATCCGCTTTGTACCCGCCGCGGTTGTAAAGACATGCTTGTAACGGTGGATCGTCTTCTTCCGCCCGTTCGCAACCCCACTCTCTACCAGATCGACCATGCCATCAGTGAAAAGTTCAGTGTGGATCCCGATATCCTTGTGATCCATGAGGTACCGGGCTACTGCGTTGGGAAGATTCCCGATCCCGAGCTGGATGGTGGCGCCGTCCATAATCATATCAGCGATTGCCGGACCGATGATATCATCTTCGGGTTTTTTGTCAGCGATTTTGAGCTCCATTAACGGCACATGGTGCTCGACTATCGCGGCAACTTCCGAGATATGGATAAGCGAATCGCCAAAGACCCGGGGCATCGAGCGGTTCACTTCGAGTATAAGCGTTTTGCAGCAGCGGGCCGCAGTTGAGAAATAATCGTTTGCAGTCCCGAGGCTGAAGAAGCCGGCCTTGTCCATCGGCGAGACGGTTGCCATCGCCACATCGACGTCCATGTACTCCGAAACTATCTGCGGGATCTGGTGGAGGTAGGAGGGGACATGGTAGTTCAGGCCGACTTTCACCGAGTCCCGGTCAGCAGCGCCAACGAACCAGGAATAGTTTTCGATGGTGTCAGCAAGATCGGGAGACAGGACCGTGGATGACGCGTGTTCCCGGGGAAGGAAGGTGTACACCTTCAGGGCATTCACTGCCCCTTTCCGGGCACGGTCAGCAAGAGCGGCAAGGAGGGCGGGGGGTTGGGCAATGCTCATCCCGTACACCACCGTGTCCCCGCTTTTTACCAGTGACATGGCATGTTCCGGACGGGTCAGCTTTTCCTGGTACTGCTGCTGGTAGGATTTCATCAGACACTCCTTATAAATTGATAGCGGCTTTTTGGGTTATATGGATTCCCAACACATACGGCCAGTAAGAGTTCCTGCCATACCGGATTCATCCACGTAAGTAGGAGAACCTGATAATAAGGAATGAGAAAAATGGGTTATTCTTCCAGTTTTTTCATCAGCCACGCCATGTTAAGGCCAAGCGTCCTCATGGTCGTAATACCTTCATCATCGCCATTCACATCGCCCGGTGCAAGCCCGATGCCGATATTCCAGTAAGACGAGCCCGGCACGATCATCTGGTTGATAAAAAAGAAGTGGTTGAGCGTATCGAATGCGTGAATCGCACCACCACGGCGCACGGCTATCACTCCTGCCCCGACTTTTCGCCGGAACATATCCTGGTTGGCTTTGGCTACAAATCCCGCCCGGTCGATGAGTGCCTTCATCTCAGAAGACACATCAGAGAAATACGTGGGAGAAGCAAGGATGATACCATCAGCTTCGAGCATCTTTTCTATGCAATCATTAACCACGTCCCCTTTTACCGCACAACGCCGGTCCTGGTTCTCAAAACATTTCATACAGGCGGTGCAGCCCCGGATCTTCTTTCCTGCAAGCTGGACAAGTTCCGTTTCAATACCAGCCATTTTCAGCTCATCAAACACGGTATCAATAAGGATTGCCGTGTTCCCGTCTTTTCGCGCACTGCCGTTAAATGCAATAACTTTCATCAATTTCACCTGAATATGATCCCATTTCCCTCCGGGCAGATAAAATTTCCCGGTAATTTCCCGGCAGATGGATCAAAAAGAGGCTGCCCCAGTACTCCATCTTATGAGCTCCTACGCTAAATAGAGGAGCGATATGAATACTCGTATACAGTTCTCCGACTTCCAACTATCCAAGGAACTCGGAAAAGCCATTGAAGATATGGGCTTTGAAGAGCCCTCGCCTATCCAGGCACTCGCCATTCCTCTCATTCAGGCCGGGCGTGACGTAACCGCCCAGGCACAGACCGGGACCGGCAAAACTGCCGCATTTGGGATTCCAGTTATCGGAAAGATCGATCCATCAAAACGTGTAGTCCAGGCAATCGTGCTCTGTCCCACCCGTGAACTTTGCATCCAGATTGCCGAAGAGTTCTCACATCTCCTCGCCCATCTTCCTAAGATCTTCGTTCTTCCGGTCTATGGCGGCCAGCCAATCGACCGTCAGCTGCGTGCCCTCCATTCAGGAGTCCACATCGTAATCGGTACTCCCGGGCGCGTGATGGACCACCTTGACCGCAGGACGCTCAGCCTCCATGATGTCCGCACGGTCGTACTCGATGAAGCCGACCAGATGCTTGACATGGGATTCAGGGACGATATCGAACTGATCTTAAAGAAAGTCCCCCAGGAACGGCAGACACTGCTCTTCTCGGCAACCCTTCCCCAGCCGATCATCGATATCTCGAAGCGGTTCATGAACAAACCCGAGTTTGTCAAGGTCCAGTACGCTGAACTGACGGTTCCGAAGATCGAGCAGAGCTACATCGAAGTCAAGGAACGCGAAAAGATCGATATCCTCTGCAGGCTCATCGATATCGCCGATCCGCACCTGTCAATCATCTTCTGCAACACCAAGCGCAGGGCAGAAGAACTTGCCGGCAAGATCAAGGCCCGGGGTTACCGCGCCGAGGAACTGCACGGTGACATGAAACAGTCCCAGCGCGACCGCGTGATGGGAGGATTCAGGAAAGGCTCGATCGAGATCCTGATCGCAACCGATGTTGCCGCCCGCGGTATCGATGTCGATGACGTTGACATGGTGATCAACTTCGACATCCCGCAGGATGTGGAGTACTATGTCCACCGTATCGGCAGGACCGGACGTGCAGGCAAGAGCGGCAAGGCAATCACCTTTGTCTCACCCAAGGACTTCAACAAGCTCCGCGAGATCCAGCACTATGCAAAAGTCCAGATCCCCCGTATGCCCGTTCCCTCGCAGAGCGATGTGGCAGAGACCCGGACAAAGGCAGTGCTCGAAGCAGTGCGTGAGACAATCCAGGCAGGAGGTCTTGAGACCTTCGTTCGCGTAATTGAGAAGGAAACCGAAGGAGATCTCAACACGGTCGATATCGCTGCAGCACTCTTAAAGATGCAGATGGAAGAGCGCCTCGAGGCCCCGGCAGAGAAGCGCGAAGAAGTGGACTTTGCCGATACCGGTGCCGAAGCCGGCATGGTCAGGTTCTTTTTGGCAGTGGGCAGGCAGCACAAGGTCGCGCCGAAAGATATCGTCGGTGCAATTGCCGGTGAAACCGGTATTCCCGGAAAAGCGATTGGTGCGATTAGGATCCTTGACTCCTATTCGTTTGTCGAGATTCCCAAAGATCATGCAAACGAAGTCTATACCATCATGAAAGAGCGGACCATCAGGAACCAGCCTACCGGAATCGAGCCGGCAGCGGGCAAGAGAGCGTATTAATCACTCCTGTTTTTTGCTAAATCCCATAACACTCAAATATTTCTTAAAGAGATGTGTGTACATGAAAACCACATGGGTATTTTCTCTCTCTATTGTACTTGTTCTCCTGCTCCTCGCAGCAGGCTGTACACAACAGCCGGCAGCTCCAGCTGCAACACCGGTACCAACCGCTGTTGAAACCATTGCAACTGCCACGCCGGCTCCTGTTGCAACAACTGCTGCATCATCGACACCCGGACCGGTCCAGACCCTGCAGGATGCATGGAGCATCGATGTCCAGGTTGCAAGCAATGGTGAAGCCGTCGACCCGCAGATCACCGTGACATGCACGGGTGGAAAAGGGCTCAATGTTATCACGCAGATTGATGTTGTAGTTACCCGATCCGATGGCGTTGTGGAGACCGGTTCCATCAAGAGGCCACTCTACAAAGGAGCCTCGGTATCGTTACGCAGCACCACAAAGCCCGGATATGTTGACCGGACAGAAGTCTATGCATACTCCCCCCAGGGTGACAAAGTAAAGATCTATGATGCGTACGTTCCATTCCGGACGTACAACTAATTTTTTTTAAAAAAAAATGTGCCGGTTT
>Ga0265296_1002761_pt1 | contig 17178 bp, 19 predicted proteins | sample MunlanPumphouse1_FD_189073 | JGI IMG/M metagenome (GOLD analysis project Ga0265296, IMG submission 189073) | Groundwater microbial communities from a municipal landfill in Southern Ontario, Canada - Pumphouse #1 | ecosystem: Environmental > Aquatic > Deep subsurface > Groundwater | place...
TTCCAGGGCGCGCTGCATACCAGCGCGCAGTTTGTCTTCGTCGAAGGGCTGGCGGCTGCCGTCGGACTTGATCAGGCGTGGCAGTACCAGTTCGGCGGTTTCGAAGGTGGTGAAACGTTCACCGCAGGCCAGGCATTCGCGCCGGCGACGCACTTGATCGCCCTCGGCGACCAGACGCGAGTCAATGACCTTGGTGTCGTTGGCACCGCAGAAGGGACAGTGCATGGTGGCAGGCAACAAAAAAAGGGAGGGCCATGGTAGCGCATCCCCGTGGCAAGACAAGCCATAGCCTTTACGGTATATAGGCTGACTATTATGTTTCTTATGTTTAGTTCACGGATTTTTGCCCTTTTTGGAGCCGTACATGCCGTTACGACCGCTGGTTTTACTCACAATGTTCAGTTTTCTGGTCGCCTGCAGCAGCGAGGCACCAAAACCAGCGGCCCCGCAACCCACGCCGCAACAAGAGAAAAAAATCCCCGGCCAGGAGCCTCTCGGGCCTTTGCCGGCGTATCAGCGTGAAGTGAGCGGCACCCTCAATGGCGTGCCGGCCGGCGCCGAAGTCGAGCTGGCGCTGCTGGTGATCGACGAGCGCAGCCGCCCGCAACAATTGCTGGCCAGCAGCGTGCTGATCGGCAACAACAAACCACTGGCCTTCCGCCTGCGCTTCAACCCCCAAGCCTTCCCGAGCGGCGCCCGCGTTGAATTACGTGGTCGCGCCAGCCAATCCGGGCAGTTGATCCTGCATCTGCCGGCGGTGCGTATCCAGCAGCCGATCACCCAGACCACCGGGCCACTGCAACTCGTCCGCGCACCATGACGCCACCGCTGCACCTGCAACGAGCCTTGAGCGAGCTGATCGGCGACGCGCAACTGGTGCCCTGCCCGTTACCGGGCACCGACCTGTCGTTATGGCTGCTGGACGCCGACAACATGCACCGCGCTTTCAGCCCTGAGGAAACCCGGCGCATCCTGCACGAGCCGCCCTACTGGAGCTTCTGCTGGGCCAGCGGCCTGGCACTGGCCCGTTACCTGGCGGCCAACCCGCAGTGGGTGGCGGGCAAGCGGGTCCTGGATTTTGGCGCCGGCTCCGGGGTGGCGGGGATTGGCGCAGTAAAAGCCGGCGCCCTGGAAGTGGTGGCCTGCGACCTCGACCCGCTGGCACTCGGCGCCTGCCGGGCGAATGCTGAACTCAATGGCGTGACGCTGGGCTATTCGGCGGATTTTTTTGCCGAGGCCGATCGTTTCGACCTGATCCTGGTGGCGGACGTGCTGTACGACCGGGCGAACCTGCCGCTGCTGGATCAGTTCCTCACCCGCGGGCGAGAAGCGCTGGTCGCCGATTCACGGGTGCGGGATTTCCAGCATCCGGACTATCAGCGGCTGGGGATTCTGGAGGCGTTGACGTTGCCGGATCTGGCGGAGCCTTGGGAGTTTCGCAAGGTGAGCCTGTACCATTCGCGCAGGCCTTGAGTCCGTCGCCAGCAAGCCGGCTCCTACAGCGCTTGTCTGCGCTTTCAGCCAACTGCGCCAAGCCTTATAGTTGCCCCATTCCCGCTTTCTTCGAGATACCCCATGAGTGAGCCCACGCCGTACATTTTCGATGTCACCACCGCCACCTTCGATCAGGCTGTCATCGAAAACTCGTTCCACAAACCCGTGCTGGTGGATTTCTGGGCCGAATGGTGCGCGCCATGCAAGGCGCTGATGCCGTTGCTGGCGCAGATTGCCGAGAGTTATCAGGGCGAGCTGCTGCTGGCCAAGGTCGATTGCGAAGCCGAGCAGGATATCGTTGCGCGCTTTGGCATTCGCAGCCTGCCGACCGTGGTGCTGTTCAAGGACGGTCAGCCGGTGGATGGGTTTGCCGGGGCCAAGCCGGAGTCTGAGATTCGCGCGTTGCTGGAGCCCCATGTGCAACTGCCGCCACCGGCCGATGAGGACCCGCTGGAGCAGGCCCAGGCGCTGTTTGCCGAGGGCCGTATCAGTGAGGCCGAGGCCGTACTGGTGACCTTGCTGGGTGAAGACAACACCAACGCCGCGGCGTTGATCCTCTACGCCCGCTGCCTGGCCGAGCGTGGCGAACTGGGCGAAGCGCAGACCGTACTCGACGCGGTCAAGAGCGACGCCCACAAGGCGGCCCTCGCCGGTGCCAAGGCGCAGATCACGTTCCTGCGCCAGGCTGCCGACCTGCCTGATACCGCCGACCTCAAGGCCCGCCTGGCGCAAAACCCGCAGGACGATGAAGCCGCGTATCAACTGGCCGTGCAGCAATTGGCCCGCCAGCAATACGACGCGGCGCTGGAAGGCCTGCTAAAGCTGTTTATCCGCAACCGCAGCTACAACGAAGGCCTGCCACACAAGACGCTGCTGCAAGTGTTCGAGTTGCTGGGCAACGACCACCCGCTGGTCACGGTGTATCGCCGCAAGTTGTTCGCCGCGCTGTACTAATCAGCGATCCAACTGTATTGCGGCGTATCCCCGCCGCTGGCCACCTTCACCTTGGCGCTATGGCGCAGGCGTACCAACAGGCGCTTGCCCGCCTGGGCGTTGCCGGCCAGGCCTTCGAGGCGGTCCGACAGCTCCAGCCCGCTGAGTTGCCCGGCCTCGCGCAGCAGGTCCTGGGCCGCCTGCCACAGGTTTGCGTCCTGATTGAGCGGCGCGGGGGTGACAGGCGCCTCGCCCGTCACCGGCGTGGTTGCCTGAAGGTGTACACCCAGCCGTGCCCAATCGCTCTCGTCCAACTCCAGAGTCAAGTCCACGGGCAGCTCGCCGATGGTTCCACGAATTCGCATCATTGCTCGTCCTCCAAGACTTTTCTGACGAGCATGCTCCCATGCGTCTTGCGCTGCGCCAAGCAGACGGTCAAACTCTCACGACTTTTGTTATAAGATCACATAACAAAGTATTCATTCACGCCCGGGAGTTTTTCTATGCGCCGCCTGTTGCTCGCTTTGCCGTTTGCCCTGTTGCCCCTGGCTGCCCTGGCGGCTGACGAACACGAACACGACCACGATCATGACCATGAACACGGCAGCCTTGGCGCCCATGAGCATGGCGTTGCCCGCCTTAACGCGGTGCTCGATGGCAAGGCCCTGGAACTGGAGCTGGAAAGCCCGGCGATGAACCTGGTGGGTTTCGAGCACTTGGCCACCACCGATGCAGACAAAGCCAAGGTCGCCGCCGCCCGTAAACAGTTGGAACAGCCCTTGGCGCTGTTCAGCCTGCCAAAAGCCGCCGGTTGTGTGGTCAGCAGCCAAGAGCTCGAAAGCCCGCTGTTCGGCGACAAGCCAGAAGACGATCATGACCACGCCACCGATGGCAAAGGCGCCGCTGCCCATGACCATGACCACGACCACAGTGAAATCCACGCCCACTACCAGTTCACCTGCACCAGCCCTGCCGCGCTGAAAAACCTCGACCTGGCGAACCTCTTCAAGACCTTCCCCGCCACCCAGAAAATTCAGGTACAACTGATCGGCCCAAGCGGCCAGCAGGGTGTTGAAACGACGGCCAAGGCTGCGACCCTGAAATTCTGACTCCACACGCTCAACTGTAGGAGCTGGCTTGCCTGCGATGGCATCGGCGCGGTGTCGCAGATACACCGCGTAGTTTGCATCGCAGGCAAGCCAGCTCCTACAGGTGACCGCGCTCTGCAGGTGATACTGAGTTCCCATGACCCAAGCACTGATCGAACTGTCCGACCTGGGCTTTAACTGGCCCGGGCACCCCCAGTTGCTGGATATCCCGGCGTTTCGCCTGGAGCCTGGGGAAACCCTGTTTCTCAAGGGCCCCAGCGGTAGCGGCAAGACCACCCTGCTAGGCCTGTTGGGCGGCGTGCAGAAACCCACGCGTGGCAGCATTCGCTTGCTCGGCCAGGAGCTGACCGAACTGTCGGCCGGCGCCCGTGATCGGTTTCGGGTCGACCACACCGGCTACATCTTCCAGCAGTTCAACCTGCTGCCGTTTCTCTCGGTACGCGAGAACGTTGAACTGCCTTGCCATTTCTCCAAGCTGCGCGCGCAACGCGCGACCCAGCGGCATGGCAGCATCGATCAAGCCGCCGCGACCTTGCTCGCGCACCTGGGCCTCAAGGATGAGGGCTTGCTGGAACGCCGCGCCGACTCGCTGTCCATCGGCCAGCAACAACGGGTCGCCGCCGCCCGCGCACTGATCGGCCAACCGGAACTGGTGATCGCCGACGAGCCGACGTCGGCCCTGGACCACGATGCACGGGAAGCCTTCCTTCAATTGTTGTTCGCCGAATGCCGCGAGGCGGGCGCCAGCCTGTTGTTCGTCAGCCATGACCAGAGCCTGGCTTCGCTGTTCGACCGCAACCTGTCGTTGGCCGAACTCAATCGCGCCGCCACGCCGCTCGAGGTTTGAGATGTATTTGTTCCGTCTAGCCATGGCCAGCCTGGCAAACCGCCGCTTTACCGCGATCCTCACCGCCTTCGCCATCGCCCTGTCGGTGTGCCTGCTATTGGCGGTCGAGCGTGTGCGTACCGAGGCGCGCGCCAGCTTTGCCAGCACCATCAGCGGCACCGACCTGATCGTCGGCGCCCGCTCCGGCTCGGTCAACCTGCTGCTGTACTCGGTATTTCGCATCGGCAACGCCACCAACAACATCCGCTGGGACAGCTTCGAACACTTCGCCGCCAACCCGCAGGTGAAATGGGCGATCCCCATGTCCCTGGGCGACTCCCATCGCGGTTACCGAGTGATGGGCACTACCGACGCCTACTTCGAACACTACCAATACGGGCGCAGGCAGAACCTGCAACTGGCCAGCGGCCGCGCCTTTGCCACTGACCCTTTTGAAGTGGTGCTCGGCGCCGAAGTGGCTGACGCGCTGCATTACAAACTCGGTGACAAGCTGGTGCTCGCCCACGGCGTGGCGGTGGTCAGCCTGGTCAAGCACGATGACAAACCCTTCACCGTGGTTGGCATTCTGCAACGCACCGGCACCCCGGTGGACCGCACGCTGCATATCAGCCTGGGCGGCATGGAAGCGATCCATATCGACTGGCACAACGGCGTGCCGGCCCAGGGCAAGGGCCGGATCAGTGCCGACCAGGCGCGCAATATGGACCTCACGCCCCAAGCCATCACCGCGTTTATGCTGGGCTTGAACAACAAGATTTCGACCTTCACCCTGCAACGCCAGATCAACGAGTTCCGTGGCGAGCCGATGCTGGCGATCCTGCCGGGCGTGGCCTTGCAAGAGCTGTGGAGCATGATGGGCACTGCGGAAAAGGCGTTGTTCGTGATCTCGCTGTTTGTGGTGCTGACCGGGTTGATCGGCATGCTCACGGCGATCCTCACCAGCCTCAATGAGCGGCGCCGCGAAATGGCGATCCTGCGTTCCGTGGGGGCGCGGCCCTGGCATATTGCGAGCCTGCTGATTTTCGAGGCCTTCGCCCTGGCCCTGGCCGGAGTGGTGGCGGGGGTTGGCCTGCTGTATGTGTGTATTGCGGCGTCCCGTGGCTATTTGCAGGCCAATTACGGGCTGGACCTGCCGCTGGCGCTGCCCAGCCCGTATGAATGGACGCTGCTCGCCGGTATTCTGGGCGCCGCCCTGCTGATGGGCAGCGTGCCGGCCTGGCGCGCCTATCGCCAATCCTTGGCCGATGGCCTGTCGATCCGTTTATGAGGAAGGCTTTGATGCGTCGTGCCCTGCTTGCGTTGTTATTGATGATCGCCCTGCCCGCCTGGGCCGCCGAGCCTCGGGACTTGTCGTGGCAGGAAATGATTCCACCGGACGCTCCGGTGGAGGTGCCCAACATGACGCCGCTGCACGACCTGTCGAACATGGCCGACGCCCTGTCAGCAGAGGCAGCGCCAGCGGCCAAGCAGGATTTGCCCAACGCACCGGTGGTCGCAACCCTCAACGACCAGCACATCCGCCTGCCGGGCTATATCGTGCCGCTGGAGGTCAGCGAAGAAGGCCGCACCACTGAGTTCCTGCTGGTGCCGTACTTCGGCGCCTGCATCCATGTGCCGCCGCCGCCGTCGAACCAGATTGTGCATGTACGCAGTGAGATCGGGGTGAAGCTGGAGGAGTTGTACCAGCCGTACTGGATCGAGGGGCAGATGCAGGTAAAACCGTCTACCAGCGAACTGGCGGATGCGGGCTATCAGATGGAAGCCGAGAAGATCTACGCCTACGAGTTGCCCGAATAGCACCCTCAATCAAATGTGGGAGCAGGCTTATCGGATCACGGTTTCATTGAGCTGAGTCAAAGGCTCACGCGTAACGATCTTTACCATTGGACACAGCCAACTAAAAACGTCCTTTGGAGCCACCCATGCATAAGTCACTGCTCAGCGCTTCCCTCTTCGCGCTTGCACTCGCCGCCCCTCTCGCCCACGCTCACGAAGCTGGCGACATCCTCGTTCGCGCCGGTGCCATCACCGTTAACCCGAAGGCCGATAGCGGCAGCGTCAAGGTTGACCAGGGCCCATTGGCCGGCACCAACCTGGGTGGCAAGGCGACCATGAGCAGCGACACGCAACTGGGCCTCAACTTCGCCTACATGCTGACCAACCACGTCGGTATCGAACTGCTGGCCGCCACGCCGTTCGAGCATGATGTGAAGCTCAAGAACACCGCCCTCGGCGCCGCCAACGGCAAGCTCGGTACCCTCAAGCACCTGCCGCCTACCCTGAGCGTCGTGTACTACCCGCTGGACAGCAAATCGGCGTTCCAGCCTTACGTCGGTGCCGGTATCAACTACACCTGGATCTACGACGAACACGTTGGTAGCCGCGCCCAGGGCGAAGGCTTCAGCAACTTCAAGGCCGAGAACTCCTGGGGCTGGGCCGCGCAGATCGGCGCGGACTACATGATCAATGACAAGTGGATGATCAACGGCCAGGTGCGCTACATCGATATCAGCACCAAAGCCACCGTCGACAACAACGCCCTGGCGGCGGGCACTCGTGCCAAGGTCAATGTGGACGTGGATCCGATGGTCTACATGGTCGGTATCGGCTACAAGTTCTAAGCTAGGTTAAACAAACGCTACACAACAATGTGGGAGCCCGGCTTGTGTAGGAGCTGGCTTGCCTGCGATGCATCGCCTCGGTGTCTTTGAAAGACCGAGGTGTGTGCATCGCAGGCAAGCCAGTTCCGGCACAGGACGGGCTCCCACATTTTTTTGTGTTCAGTCAGCTAGTTATGCCGGTAGAAGCGATCGAGTAGCGCCGGCAGTCCCGCGCGCCACGCCCGGGGCTTGATGCCAAACGTGTGCAGGATCTTCTTGCAGGCCAGCACCGCATGTTGCGGTTCGTCGGCGGCGTCTGGCCGGGCGGCGTGGGCTTGGGCGGTTGGCGCTTCGACCGCCAGCGCATGGAAATTGCGCGCTTCGGTGAGGATCGCCTGGCCAAGGGCCACAGGGGTGGTCGCCTCTTGCCCGGCGTAATGGTAGGTGCCCCACAACGGCGCCGCACAATCGAGTTGCTTGAGCACCGAGATAATCACCCGTGCCGCATCGTCCACCGGCGTCGGGTTGCCCCGTCGATCATCGGCCAGCAACAACTCCTCGGACTTCTCGGCACGCGCCAGGAAGCGCCCAAGCGCACCGTCGACACTGTCATCGAGCAACCAGCCAAAGCGCAGCAGCACATGTTGCGGGCAGGTAGCACGCACACTCTGCTCAATGCGCCATAGCGCCTGGCCGCGCAGGCCCAGGGGCACCGGCTCGTCTTTTTCGCTGTAGGCCGTGGCGCGCGAGCCATCGAACACCCGGTAGCTGGACGGTTGCAGCAGCGTGATGTTGTGGTGTTGGCACAGCTGCGCCAGGCGCTCGACGGCAGATTCCTGCCCGGCCAGACGGGCCTCGTTCACGCTCTCGGCCTGGAACCAGTCGAAATAGTAGGCGAGGTTGATCAAGGCATCGGGACGGGTGTCGTCGAGCAATTGGGTAAGACTGGCGGCATCCCAGCCGTCTTGGGGCGGGCGCGGGGCGAGGAAACCGATATCTTCCTCCGCACCGAGGCGAATCAGCGCCTGCCCGAGGGCATTCCCGCCGCCCAGTAACATAAGGCGCATTCGCATAAATTGAGCAGGCCCGGTCTGTTTGGAACGATGGCTATTGTCGACAGGCGTTGATGCCGTGCCGTTGGTATTTGCCAGAATCGTTGCATTTTGCGGGTTTGTAGCGCAACCGTCACTTACTAAGTGGCGTTAGGACAGCGCGCCGTTTGTAGGATCGTCGAAACTTTCGCGCGAGCACCACAGTCAGCCATTAACGAACGGAGGCCACTGCCCCGCCAACCCACGGGAGCCACCATGGCTGTGATTCCAGAATGGGTGCCTGTCACGCCCACTGCTGCCATCACCCGCTTCAAGGTGCTGACAGTCAATACCCACAAGGGCTTCACTGCCCTCAATCGACGCTTCATCCTGCCGGAATTGCGCGAAGCGGTGCGGGGTGTCGCAGCGGATGTGGTGTTCTTGCAGGAGGTGCATGGCACCCATGAGCACCACCCCCGGCGCTACAGCAACTGGCCGAGCATGCCGCAGTATGAGTTTCTCGCCGACAGTATCTGGCCGCAGTTCGCCTACGGGCGCAACGCGGTGTATCCCCATGGCGACCACGGCAACGCGTTGCTGTCGAAATTCCAGATCATTCGCTATGACAACCTCGATATCTCCCAGAGCGGCCACGAAAGCCGCGGGCTGCTGCATTGCGTGCTACGCCTGCCCGGCACCGGCCAGGAGGTGCACGCCATTTGCGTGCACCTGGGGCTGCGCGAGGTGCATCGCCAACAACAGCTCAAATTGCTGGCCCAGCGGGTGGCCGAGATCCCCGGCGACGCGCCGCTGATCGTCGCCGGAGACTTCAATGACTGGCGCCAGCAGGCCGACCTGAGCCACAGCGGCCTGCAGGAAGTGTTTGTGCAGGCCCATGGCAAACCGGCGCGTACGTTTCCGGCGCGCCTGCCCTTGCTGCCGCTGGACCGCATTTACGTGCGCAACCTCAAGGTCCATCACGCGCAAGTGCTGACGGCCCGGCCCTGGTCACACTTGTCCGATCATGCACCACTGTCGGTGGAGATTGAGTTATGAACGGCGCCGTAGAACACATCGCCACCGATCAGCCACCCGATGACGCCAGGGCCAGGGACCCGGACTACGGCTGGCAACCCGGCAACCAGGTGCAACTGCTGGAAAACGGCGAGGCGTACTTCCCCAAGGTCTTCGAGGCTTTGCGCCAGGCTCGCCAGGAAATCCTCATGGAGACATTCATTCTGTTCGAAGACAAGGTCGGCCATGAACTGCACCGGATTCTGATCGAGGCCGCCCAGCGTGGGGTGAAGGTAGTGGTCAGTCTTGATGGCTTTGGCTGCGGCGAACTGAGCCCCGGGTTTCTCGGCGAGTTGTCCCAGGCCGGGGTCACGGTCCAGATGTTCGACCCGGCGCCCAAGACCCTGGGGTTTCGCACCAACTGGTTTCGCCGCCTGCACCGCAAGATCGTGGTCGTGGACGCTGAGGTGGGGTTTATCGGCGGGATCAATTTTTCTGCAGACCATCTGGCGGACTTCGGCCCCGAAGCCAAGCAGGATTATGCGGTGCAGGTGATCGGGCCGGCCGTGGCGGACCTGCATCACTTTGCCCTGGCGCAAAGTGGCCGCCCGGTGCGCACGCGGCGCGGTTGGCGACGGCGCCAGCAACCGTCCTGGGTGGCCGACGACGGTGAAGGCCTGGTACGCCTGATCTACCGCGACAATCTGCAACACCGCAGCGATATCGAAGAGGCCTACCTGCACGCCCTGCGCCACGCCCGCCAGCGCGTGGTGATCGCCAACGCTTACTTCTTTCCCGGTTACCGCCTGCTGCGGGAACTGCGCAATGCCGCCCGGCGCGGCGTTCAGGTGCAGTTGATCATGCAGGGCCAGCCCGATGTGCTGCTGGCCAAGCTGGCGGCGCGCATGCTCTACGACTATCTGCTCAAGGAAGGCGTGGTGATCCACGAGTATTGCCAGCGCCCCCTGCACGGCAAGGTGGCCCTGGTGGATGAGGCGTGGAGCACCGTGGGCTCGAGCAACCTCGACCCGTTGAGCCTGTCACTGAACCTGGAGGCCAACGTGCTGATTCGTGACCGGGAGTTCAATCAACACTTGTTCGAGCGCCTGGAAGACCTGAGCCGCAACCACTGCAAGACCATGCCGGAAAACCGCACCCCGCGCGGCTGGTTGTGGCGGGTGACCGTGGGGTTTGTGGTGTTCCATGTACTGCGGCACTTCCCGGCCTGGACCGGCTGGCTACCTGCACACAAACCGCGCTTGAAACCCTTCGTGCATGCCGGGAGCCAGGACCATGAGCCAAGCCCACACAGCTGATGCGCGCGCCCATGCGTTCAAACGCTGGAAGAAGCCGCTGACCGTCGCCTTCTTCCTGTTGCTGATCGTGCTCTTTACCCTGCTCGCGCGGCGTATCGACTGGAGCGAAGTATTTGCCACCCTCAGCGACTTCAAGCTACGCACTTTGTGGATCGCGGCCGGGCTGACGCTGTGCAGTTTCCTGGTGTATGCGTGCTTTGACCTGATCGGGCGGACCTACATCCGCCAGCCCTTGCGCTGGAAGCAGATCCTGCCGGTGGGCATCATCAGTTACGCGTTCAACCTCAACCTCAGCGCCTGGGTCGGCGGGATTGCCATGCGCTACCGGCTGTATTCGCGGCTGGGGGTCAGCAACGCCAATATCGCGAAAATCCTTGGCTTGAGCCTGGCCACCAATTGGTTTGGCTATATGGCCATCGCCGGGGCGGTGTTCAGCAGCGGCCTGGTGACGATGCCCCCGGGCTGGAAACTCAGTAGCGGCGCCCTGCAAGGTGTTGGCGTATTGCTGGTATTGGCGAGCCTAGGCTATCTGGCTGCCTGTCAGTTCTCCAGGAAACGCGCCTGGTCGATTCGCGGGATCGAGATCAACCTGCCGTCGCTGCGCATGGCATGCCTGCAACTGGCCCTAGGTGCGTTGAACTGGTCGCTGATGGCGGCGGTGATCTTTACCTTGCTGCCGGCCAAGCTCGACTACCCGCTGGTGCTGGGGGTGTTGCTGATCAGCGCGATTGCCGGTGTGGTGACGCATATTCCGGCCGGCCTGGGCGTGCTGGAGGCGGTGTTTATCGCCCTGCTGCAACATGAAGCCTCACGGGGCAGCCTGCTCGCCGGGTTGATTGCCTACCGGGCGATCTATTTTATCTTGCCGTTGCTGATCGCCCTGGTGATGTACCTCGCCGTAGAGGCGAAGGCCAAGGCCTTGCGGGTGAAGAAAACACCCGCGTAAACCCGTCATTGGGATTGGATGATGCTCAACCGCTCGCCCACCACCATCTCGGTGATCCAGTCCACCAGGATCGAGGTATAGGCCTGCTGGGACACCGGGTCGCTCAACGAGTGGTCGCCACCGTCGATGATCCGATGCGTCAGCGAATGGGTCTGCTGGCAGGCAGCGCGGTAGCTCATGATGGTGGCGTGAGGCACGTGGTCGTCGGTTTCCGACTCGACGATCAACACATCCCCGGTAAAGGCGGCACAGGCGTGCAGTGCGCGATTGGTTTCGGCGTGCACCAGCGTACTGCGGTAATCCATCAGGTCGGCTTTATCCAGGTCGCGCTTGGGGGTGTGCCATTGCTGGTCGCGGTACAGCGCCGGCACGCGCAGTGCCAGCCAGCGCACCGGGCGCAGGGAGGTGAGGATCGCTGCCAGGTAACCCCCGTAGCTGGTGCCCACCACCGCCACCGCCGAGGTGTCGATGGCCGGGTGCGCCAGCAGGCGATCATAGGCCGCGAGCAAGTCCCGCAGGTTGTCCTCCCGGGTGACCCGCGACAAGGGAATGCCATTGCCAGCATGCCCGCGCAGATCAAAGGTCAGGCACACGCAACCGAGGCCGGCGATGCCCTTGGCCCGCTCCAGGTCGCGCTCTTGGCTACCGCCCCAGCCGTGCACAAACAACACTCCGGGCACTTTTGACTTGGGACTGAGAAAGGTCCCGCTCATCTGTTCATCGTCGATATCAATGGTGATGGTTTCGCTTCTAGCCGTCATAGGGTTGGACCGTTACGTACTTGAGAAGAAAGTCGCTGTTTTCTGCCGGGCCGCGATAGATCTCGATGGCATTGGCGGGCAATGGCTGGTCGATATAGGTCTCCACGGACGATACGCGAATCGCACGCAGGCCGGGATCGTTGATAAAGCTCTGCAACGCCGCGACCTCCGCGCTGCTGGCGCCGCCCATGCGCCAGGACTGCTCCAGCACACCACTGCGCTGCGTACCTTGGCTGTCCAGGCCCTGGGCAATGTCGTAATTGCGCCGCGAGGCATAAAAACCAGGATAGGCCTCATCGGCGGCGTTATCGAAGACTTGTGCCTGCTCAATGGCCAGGCGCACATCCTCGCCAAGCGACAGGGTCAGCAGCTCTTCGTAGTACCCCGGCACCACCAGCAGGTTGGAGCCACCGTAGACGGCTTCGCCCTGCCCGTCCTGGGTCAGGTATTGCTCGCCGCAGTAACTGAACACCCGCCCGCCAATAAAGCTTTGGCCGACGCTGTGAGTCACCACATCTTGTAGGTCTTGTTCCAGCACCACACCTTGGGCGAACAGGTCTGCCACATCGGCGCGGGCCAGGATTGCGTCGAATTGCTTGAGGCTGTCGACCACCTCCTGGCCCCGACCAGCGCAGGCATGCACCGGCTTCAGGCGAATCGGCCCGAGCTCCAGCAACTGCATGGCGGCCGCGCGAGCATCTTGCACGGCAAACACGCTCAGGCCGTCAAGCACCACGGCGCGTACCCGCTCGGCAAACAGCGGCGACAAGCCCTCGGGCGCCACCGCGTCAGGGCCATTCAGGCCGTGGGTAATGGCTTTGGTGCAGATGAAATCATGGTCAACGTAACCGCCCCACAAGTCCTCCGGGCCCTTTACGCCCAGGCTCAATGCCTGGGCCGGTCCGACCAGTGTCTGGGTGGGCAGCAGGTACAGGTCCGCCTGGGCGTGCAGGTCGACGCTGTAACTACCGCCGTAGTCGAGCCCGAGGATTTGCGCCAGCCAGCGAGCGAGGGCGCGGTTGGTTTCCACTTCGTGAAGGGGCGCGTCGGGCCGGATCGAGTGGGCCACCACGATTTTTTTACGGTTGGTCGGGGTCATGCGTCCCCCTTGGGCAAGGCTTGCAGGTGTGTAGCACCAGGGTTGCAGGGTTCAGGCCAAGCTACGCTCGGGGCAAAAGGTTGGCAGATCAAGCGGTTAGCGGGAATGAGATGGCATTTGGCCTGCCTCATTCTGCACGAAGCGTGATCAAGGGTCCGGCGTTCTGCACGATGCAGGGCCTGGCAGCGAGCAAAAATGTGGGAGCGGGGTGTCCGGTCGTCAGGCGGGGGCTTTTACCCCGAATCGGTTGCGGTAATCGCTGGGCGCAAGGCCGGTGATTTTTTTGAAGATTGCGCGAAAGGCGCTGGGGTCTTGATAACCCACGGTCCAGGCTATGTGGTCAATGGTGGTATTGGTAAATTCAAGCATCTGCCGCGCTTTGCCGACCCGCAGGTGCTGGCAGTATTCGGTGGGTTTGAGGCCGGTGGCAGTGCGAAAACGGCGCAGGAAAGTGCGCTCTTCCAGGCCGGCTGCCTGCGCCATTGCCGCAAGCGAAACATCCACCGCCCCGCTGGCCTGCAAGGCGTGCTGGACCTTGAGGATCGCCCCATCACCATGGCTCAGGATCGGTGCAAAATTGCTGCCGCACTGGCTGGCGCTGTCACTGTGTTCAATCACCAGAAAACGCGCGGTGCCGGCCGCGATGCTCGGGCCCATAAGGCGGTCGACCAGGCGCAGGCCCAGTTCGGACCAGGCCATCAGCCCGGCGGTGGTAATCAGGTCGCCATCATCGACGATAGGTTTGTCGGCCTCCAAGCGCACCGCGGGAAAACGACTGGCAAAGGTGCTGGCCGAAGACCAGTGGGTGGTGGCGCTGCGCCCATCGAGCAAGCCGCTGCGCGCCAGCATGATCGAACCGATGCACACGCCTCCCAGCACCGTGCCGGCTGCATGTTGCTCGCGCAGCCACTGCAACAGCCGGGGCGGTGCCTGTTCTTCGCAGAATTCACCAATCGAGGGCGGTACCAGCACCGCCATCAAAGGTTGTTCGGGCCCAGGCAAGCTGTCGAAAGCCCGAACAGGAGTACCATCGCTATCAACCTGCCAATGGCTGATACGCAACACGGGCAACTGCTCGGCCTGATGCTCGGCGGCGATGCGGTTGGCGACCCCAAACAGGTCGGTCAAACCGTGTACAGCAGCCATCTGCGCACCGCTGTAAATCAGCACGCCAAGCTCGACGATCGAGCGTTCCAGAGCCATTGTCAGTTTTCCCCCTGTTATTGTCGGTGCAGCCAATCCCTGAGCCTCGCGCCAGCCACGATACTGGACGCATCAACCCATCACGAGAAAATACTCATGGCCAAGCAAGCACTTATCCTAATTGATATCCAGAACGACTACTTCCCCCAGGGCAAATGGCCACTGGTTGGTGTCGAGGCTGCCGCAGACAAGGCACGACAGCTGCTCCAGGCGTTCCGCCAGGCAGGTGATGCGGTGATCCATGTGCGCCATGAGTTCACCGCCGACGACGCCCCCTTCTTCACGCCTGGCTCCGAAGGCGCGCACTTGCATCCCAAGGTGCTGAACGAGAATGACGAACCGGTGGTGCTCAAGCATTTTGTAAATGCGTTTCGCCAAACCAACCTGCGCGAGGTGCTGGAACAGCGCAGCATCACCGACCTGGTGGTGGTGGGCAGCATGAGCCATATGTGCATCGACGCCGTGGTTCGGGCGGCGGCGGACTATGGCTACACCGTTACCGTGATCCACGATGCCTGTGCCACCCGTGACCTGGAATTCAATGGCAAGACTGTTGCGGCGGCCCAGGTGCATGAGGCCTACATGGCGTCGCTGGCATTTGCCTATGCCAGCGTGGTTTCGGCGGACGAGTTCCTCAAGGCCTGAAAGCTGACTGTCAGCGCGTGGCGATAATGAACAGGCGTGGAAACGGCAGCAACACTGTGCCATCGGCCAGGGCCGGGTAAGCCTCGCGGATGCGCGCCAGATAGGCGTCAAGGAAGGCGCCTTGCTCGGCCTCATCCAGCAACGCCAGGAATGGCCGCAGGCCCGTGCCCTTGAACCACTCCACCACCGCCTCATGGCCGCTGAGCGGGTGGTAATAAGTGGTGTGCCATACATCCACGGCACTGCAATGCTTGCTCAGCAATTCAAAGTAGTAACTTGCCGGGTGACGCGCTTCATGTTTGACCGCGCCGATCTTGCCCGCCCACGGCCCTTGCGCTGCCACTTCACGGGCCAGGCGATGGGCGGGTTCGTTGAGGTTGTCCGGGGTTTGCACCGCCAGCGTACCGCCCGGTGCCAGTTGCGCCACCAGGTGCGGGTAGAGGCTGGCGTGGTCGGGCACCCACTGCAGCGAGGCGTTGGCAAGGATCACATCGAACTGTTGCGCAGGCTGCCAGGCGCCGATATCGGCCTGCTCAAAGCGCAGCGCCGGCAAGCGTTTGCGGGCATCGGCCAACATGTCGTCGGAGCTGTCCATGCCACAGACTTGCGCTCGCGGGAACCTCTGGGCCAACACTTGCGTGGAGTTGCCTGGCCCACACCCCAGGTCGACGGCGGTACGCACCTCGGTATTGGGTATGGCCGCCACTAGGTCGTGGACGGGGCGGGTACGCTGCTGTTCAAACAACGTGTATTGCTTGGCTGACCAGGTCATCACGGCGTTCCTACTTTTTTGTCGGTGGGCACAGCCTAAATCTTGTGAGCCACGAGGACAAACTCCAGGGTTGGTGGCGCAGGCAATGGCGCCATTGCATCTGGCAACGTGCCTTCACGGGTTAAAGCGGTTTTGAGCGCGGGTGATTAGCGCAGCATTGAAAGCTGCTTATCTTCCCGGCGCGACACTCGCGAAATCGGACTAACCTTATTTTCGACCAGCCTAGGTGCGACCTTTGAAATGGTCACGAATAAAAGGGGCCAGCGTAGTGTCCACGGACGATTTTTCTGGCTATCGCAGCCACATCAATACGTCATTGGAGCTATGCCATGGCTTATCTTAAAACACGTGAAGGCAACGATATTTTTTACAAAGATTGGGGTAGCGGCCAACCCGTAATGTTTTGCCACGGATGGCCGCTAAACAGCGACAGTTGGGAGTCGCAGATGTTGCATTTCGCCAACAACGGTTTTCGTGCCATTGCGCATGACCGCCGAGGGCATGGCCGCTCAAGCCAGCCCTGGGATGGCAATGACATGGACCACTACGCCGATGACCTGGCGGAACTGATCGAACACCTGGATCTGACCAACCTGATACTTTTCGGGTTTTCTACCGGCGGGGGGGAAGTTGCCCGCTATATCGCGCGTCATGGCACTGCCCGTGTAGCAAAGGCAGGGTTGATCTGCTCGGTAACGCCCCTGATGTTGCAGACCCCCAGCAACCCTTACGGCACTCCAATCGAGGTTTTCGATGGGATGCGTGCCAACTCCCTCGCTAATCGCTCGCAGCTGTATCTTGATCTGGCCAGTGGCCCATTCTTCGGATTCAACCGCGCGGGTATCGAACGTTCCCAAGGCTTGATCAATTCGTTCTGGATGCAGGGTGTAATGGGCGGGCACATCAATACCTTCGATAGCATCAAGGCATTTTCAGAGACTGACTTTCGGGAGGACCTGACGCACTTCAGTATGCCGACGCTCATTATCCATGGCAGTGACGATCAAATCGTGCCAATCCGTCCATCGGCACTGGAGAGCCAACGTTTGATTCCACACGCCCTTTTGCAGGTGTATAGCGGCGCGCCTCATGGGCTGACCGACACTCACAAGCAGCGAGTTAACGACGATATGTTGAACTTCGCACAGCTTTGAGCTGAATAATGGGCATGAAAAAACCGCGTAGCCTGGTCGGCGGCGCGGTTTTCAATTTGCAGCGTTTGGCTTCGATACCTTAGAACGGGATATCATCATCAAAGCTGTCGAAGTCAGCGGCCGGCTGCGGTGCCGCCTGCTGTGGCGCTGGACGCGACTCACGCTGTGGCTGCTGGCTTGGCTGCGGACGCGACTGCTGTGGACGCGCCGCCGAGTTGGACATACCGCCCTGGCCCTGTTGGTCGCCCTGTGGA
>Ga0265296_1002762_pt1 | contig 17170 bp, 17 predicted proteins | sample MunlanPumphouse1_FD_189073 | JGI IMG/M metagenome (GOLD analysis project Ga0265296, IMG submission 189073) | Groundwater microbial communities from a municipal landfill in Southern Ontario, Canada - Pumphouse #1 | ecosystem: Environmental > Aquatic > Deep subsurface > Groundwater | place...
GGGCGACAGGCGCAGCCGCTGTCAGCTTGGCGGCTTCGGCGCGTGCGGCTTCTGCGGCGGCCTTGGCGGCGGCGGCCTCGTCGCGAGCGGCCTGGGCGGCGCGTTCGGTGGCGGCGGCCTGTTCGCGGGCTGCGGCGTCTGCGGCGGCCTTGGCGGCGGCGGCGGCGTCAGCCTTGGCGGCGTTCGCTTGTGTGGCCAGGGCGATGGCGCGACGGCGGGCTTCCTGCTCCTCGGCCGAGAGGGCGCCGCCCGCGGTTTGCGACGGACGCGGACCTTGCGGACGCGGCGCCTGGGCGGCCTGTTGAGGACGCGCGACGTCGAAGCCCTGCGGACGTTGCGGTCCGCCGGCGCCGGCGCGGCGCTTGGTCTCGACCACCACCGTCTTGGATCGGCCATGGCTGAAGCTCTGCTTCACGGTGCCGGTCGGCACCGATCCCACAACGCGCGGCTTCAGGCTCAGCGGAGCGCGCGGCCCCGTCTGGGACGGCGTGCCGCCCGTGTTGCCCTGGCCTTGGTTGGTCTTGTCGTTTTCGTCGCTCATCCGGTCGCTTTACTCGGGGCGGAAAGGCCCGCCGTCCTCATCTAATACCCATGAACGACCGTGAGCCCGTCTCCGCCCTTGGAGACAGGCCCTCGGCCGCCAAAATCCTCAGCTCGCCCCACCTTGATCAAGGTCAGTCGGGGTTGCTCCCGCCGGTCCGTCCTCGACACCGGGAACATCCCAGTGAGGGGGGCGAAGCGGCCGAAATCCAGCCAGTCGTTCGACCTCTATGGTCCACCGATCGGCGCGTCCGCCCGCAAGCAGGACGGCGTGTATCGCATTTTCCAGCCCAAGGGCCAAACTCAAATCGTCCACAGAGAACGCGCCGCAGACTTTCGCGGTCTGATGGCGGGCCAGGGCGAGGATCTTTCCGCGTCCGTCGGCCGAGCCGTCGGCGGCCTCCACCACCCAGGCGACCTTGCCTGCCCGCAGATTGGCGGCGCACTTTTCGAAGCCTGAGATAAGCACGCCTTCGCGTCGGGCAAGGCCCAGTTGGTCGAGACAGCGCCGGAACAGCAGCCGTTCGACGACATCGGCCAGGTCGGCCGGGGCGGTCAGTTTGGTCTTGGCCGAGCGGGTGAAGCCGTTCTTCTTGACCGCCGTCTCGATCGAGGCGCGGCTGGCTTCGACCCACAGGCCGCGTCCGGGCAGTTTCCTGCCCAGGTCGGGAACCACCTGGCCATCGGGCCCGGCGACGAAACGGATCAGGCGAGATTCGTCCATGACCTCGTGAGAGACGAGGTCCCGGCGTTCTCTATCGATCGTTGCGTCGCGCAAGCTCATATGTGGCCAGGTCTCCCATCACGCGTTCGACGGTTCGGCGTCGGACTCTTCGCCCTCGGCCGCGTCGTCTTCGGCAGGCGCGTCGCCGAACACCTGGTCCGGATCGTATTCGCCCTCGGCGTAGTCGCCCTCTTCTTCGTACTCTTCCGGCTCGGGCTGCGGCAGTTCCGAAGCGTCGATCCAGCCGGCGGCCACGCGCGCCTGCAGGATCAGCAGCTCGGCGTCTTCTTGCGCCAGGTTGAAGCTTTCCAGCACGCCGGGGACCTTCACCCGCTCGCCGTTCTTGACCTCATAGCCGCCGCGGATTTCGTCGGTGGCCAGGTCGGCCAGATCCTCGACCGTCTTCACGCCGCCTTCGCCCAGGGCGACGGCGATGGGCAGGGTGACGCCCGGCACCTGAAGCACGCCGTCCTCGACGCCCAGTTCGACGCGCTTGGCGTCCAGCTCGGCGGCTTTCTTGTCCAGATATTCGCGGGCGCGGGCCTGAAGTTCTTCAGCGGTCTCTTCGTCGAAGCCTTCGATCTCGGAGACTTCGTACGGATCGACATAGGCCAGGTCCTCGACCGTGGCGAAGCCTTCGGTGACCAGCAGCTGGGCGATGACTTCGTCGACGTCCAGGGCTTCCTGGAACAGGCCGGTGCGCTCGGCGAACTCGCGCTGACGACGCTCGGAGTCCTGAGCCTCGGTGATGATGTCGATCTGCCAGCCGGTCAGTTGCGAGGCCAGGCGGACGTTCTGGCCGCGACGGCCGATGGCCAGCGACAGCTGCTCGTCCGGCACGACCACTTCGACGCGGCCGGCTTCTTCGTCCAGCACGACCTTGGAGACTTCGGCCGGGGCCAGGGCGTTGACGATGAAGGTCGGCTCATCCGGATTCCACTGGATGATGTCGATCTTCTCGCCCTGCAGCTCGGCGACCACCGCCTGCACGCGCGAGCCGCGCATGCCGACGCAGGCGCCGACGGGATCGATCGAGCTGTCGTTCGACAGGACGGCCATCTTGGCGCGCGAACCGCTGTCGCGGGCGGCGGCGCGGATCTCGATCACGCCGTCATAGACTTCCGGCACTTCCTGGGCGAACAGCTTGGCCATGAAGCCCGGATGGGCGCGCGACAGCATGACCTGCGGGCCCTTGGCCTCGGGCCGGACGTCGTAGATGTAAGTGCGGATTCGGTCGCCGATGTTGAACACTTCGCGCGGGATGGACTGGTCGCGGCGCATGACGCCTTCGCCCCGGCCGAGGTCGACGATGGTGTTGCCGTATTCGACGCGCTTGACCGTGCCGTTGACGATCTCGCCGACGCGATCCTTGAACTCTTCGTACTGGTTGGCGCGCTCGGCCTCGCGGACCTTTCCGGTCACGACCTGGCGGGCCATCTGGGTCTGAACGCGACCGAACTCGAACGGCGGCAGGTTCTCGACGTATTCCTTGCCGACCACCGCCTCCGGATCGCGCTTGGAGGCGTCCTTCAGGCGCACCATGGCGCTGTCATTGAACTCTTCCAGCTCGTCTTCCGGCATCCAGTCGTCCTCGACGATGGTGACGTGACGGGTCAGCGACAGTTCGCCGGTCTTGTGGTCGATCTTGGCGCGGATGTCGTGGTGCGCGCCGTAGCGCGACTTTGCGCCCTTCTGGATCGCTTCTTCGATCGCCTCGATTACGATCTCGCGCTCGATGTTTTTCTCGCGGGCCACGGCCTCGGCGATCTGCAGCAGTTCGAGGCGGTTGGCGGAAATACCGGTGACGGCCATCAGGCGTTGTCCTCAGAAGGGGTCGTGGTGTCGGTTGTCAGGTCGGAGGCTTCCCCTTCGGGAAGGCCGTCGTCTTCGGGTTCGCCACGTGCGGCGCGAATGGCGGCGCCCCGTTTCATCAGGGCGTCGGTCAGGACCAGCTTCGCGTCGCTTAGCCAGTCGAAGGGGATCAGGGCGGTGTCGTCCTCGCCGTCCAGGTCGATCAAAACGTTGCCGTGCTCATAGCCGGCCAGCACGCCCTTGAACCGCTTGCGGCCCTCGATCATCCGGTCCGTTTCCAGACGCGCCTCCTCGCCCTCGAACAGGTCGAAGTCGATGGGACGGGTCAAGGGCCGGTCGATGCCGGGCGACGACACCTCCAGCATATATTCGCCGGGGATGGGGTCGGCGGCGTCGAACACTTCCGACACCGCGCGGCTCAGCTTGGCGCATTGTTCGACCGAGATGTCGTGGTCGGACGGCCGCTCGGCCATGATCTGGAGGCGCTGACGTTTGGAGCCGGTCATCAGGCGCACGCGCACGACGTCCAGGCCCAACGACTCCGCGATGGGGTCGATCAGGTCCAGCAGTTGGCGATCCTGGGCGGTTCTTGCGCGCAAGCGACGACTATCCAAAACAAAAGCGGCGGTCCGTCCGGGCCGCCGCTTGGAACGACGCCGTTGGACGCCGGTCTAACGATGTGAGCGCCATATAGGCCAACCGAAAGGGGTTGTCAGCCCCCCGCGATCAAACGCGCCGTCAGCGCGGCCCCAGATAGTCGCGCTTGCCGATCTCGACGCCCGCCGCGCGCAACAGGGCGTAGGTCATGGTGACGTGGAAAAAGAAGTTCGGCAGCGCAAACCCGGTCAGATAATCGACGCCGTTGAACTCGTGCTGCCCGCCGGGGAATTTCAGCACCACTTCGCGCGTCTCGGCGCCCTCGAATGCATCGCGAGGCACGCTTTCGATATAGGCGATGGACAGAGCGATGGTGGCCTTCAGCTCGGCGAACGACGCTTCGGTATCGTCCGTCTTGGGCCAATCCTGTCCGACCAACCGGGCGACGCAGGCCCGCGCCGAAAACGCCGCCGTGCGCACCTGGGCTGGGAACGGGTTCATGTCCGGGGCGAGACGCGCCTCCATCAGGGCTACCTCATCGAACCCCTGAGCAAGCGCCTTGTCGAGCAAGGCCGACAGATTGTTCAGCGTGCGCACGAAGACGGGCGCCGAGGCGTCGTAGATCGAAAAGGCCATGGAAGTCAGATCCGGTTGGAACGACCCCTTAGCTGCTAATCGACGCGCCGATATTCAAGGAAGACCGGGGTCGTGTCGCCAAGCTTCTTTTCTTCGTAGCGCGTCACGACGTGATCGGCGGGCGGGACGAACCAGTCCTGTTCAGTTGGACCCATTCGCTCAAGACCCGGCGTGCGGTTCAGCCGCTCCAGCGCCCATTCGGCGTAGTCCAGCCAATCGGTGACGAAGCGCAGGGTCCCGCCAGGCTTCAAGATGCGTGCGAAGGCCTGGGCCGTCTCGTCCTGCAGCAGGCGGCGCTTGTTGTGGCGCGCCTTGTGCCAGGGGTCGGGGAACAGGATCAGCACCCGGTCGACCGATGCGTCCGGCAGGGCGTCGACCAGGTCGCGCGCGTCGTCGGGATGGATGCGGACGTTCTTCAGTCCGCCCTCTTCCACGTGACGCAAGGCCGAGGCGACGCCGTTCAGGAAGGGCTCGCAGCCGATCACCAAGGCGTCGGGCCGCGTCGCCGCCTGGGCGGCCATATGCTCGCCGCCGCCGAAGCCGACCTCCAGCCAGACCTCGGTCGCCTCGGGCATCATCGTCTTGGGGTCCAGCGGCCCGGCCTTGGGATCGGGCACGGCGATCTCGGGCAGCAGGGTCTCCATCAATGCCGCCTGGCGGGGCTTGATGGGGCGGGCCTTGATGCGGCCGAACGATCGCAGCGGGCGGTCGAGATGCGGGTTTTCGTCCTCGGGACGGTCATCGGCGTTCATGCGCCTGCCGTTAGCCGTCGCCGGCCAAAGCGTCCAGAACTAGCGTCCAGAAGACGAACGCGGAAACCTTTTGACGGTCGCGACCGAACGCCCTTCTATGACGGTCACAAGCGGCGTCGGGGCTGACGCTTCGCGGGAGAGGGATTTCGATGATCGGACATCATCTGCGGGGCGTCAGCCTCGCGGCCATTACATGCGCCGTGCTGGGCCTGTCGGCCTGCGCCACCACCGGCTCGACCCCTGACGATACGGCCGCGAAACCGTCGAAGGACCGGACCCTGGCCGCCGGTCTGGATCCCGCGACGACGCTGGATCCCTATCCGTCCACCTATCAGCCCCTGCCGCGCGACAACTTCGCCGTCGTCGGCGCCACCGTCCTGACCGGCACGGATCGCAAGATCGAGAACGGCGTGGTCGTGGTCACGGACGGCAAGATCGCCGCCGTCGGCGACGCCTCGACCCCCGTCCCTTCCGGCTATCGCGTCGTCGAAGCGCGCGGCCGCTATGTCACCCCCGGCGTCATCGACGTGCACAGTCACCTGGGCGTCTATCCGTCGCCCGGCGTCAGCGGCATGAGCGACGGCAACGAGGCGACCAGCCCGAACACCGCCCAGGTCTGGGCCGAACATTCGCTGTGGCCCCAGGACCCCGGCTTCAACACCGCCCGCGCCGGGGGCGTGACCACGCTTCACATCCTGCCTGGCTCGGCCAATCTGTTCGGCGGCCGCGGCGTGACGATCCGCAACGTCCCCTCGATCACCATGCAAGGGCTGAAGTTCCCGGCCGCGCCCTATACGGTCAAGATGGCCTGCGGCGAGAACCCGTCGCGCGTCTATGGCGGACGCAACCAGAGCCCGGCGACGGGCATGGGCAATATGGCCGGCTATCGCGCCGCCTTCATCGCCGCACGCGACTATAAGGCCAAATGGGACAAGTGGCGCGAGGACGGCGAAGGCGCCGCCCCGACCCGCAACCTGCAGAACGAAACCCTGATGGGCGTTCTGGACGGCTCGATCCTGATCCAGAACCACTGCTACCGCGCCGACGAGATGGCGCTGATGATGGATATGGCCAAGGAGTTCGGCTACCGCATCACGACCTTCCACCACGCCACCGAAGCTTACAAGCTGGCGCCGCAACTGGCCGCCAACGGCATCTGCGCGGCCATGTGGACCGGCTGGTGGGGCTTCAAGATGGAGGCCTTGGACGCCATTGAGGAGAACGCCGCCCTGGTCGACGCCCAACAGGGATCGTGCGCCGTCATCCACTCCGACGACGCCGAACTGACCCAGCGGTTGAACCAGGAAGCCGCCGCCGCCCTTTCGGCCGGTCGTCGCGCCGGGCTGAATATTTCCGAAGAACACGCCATCGGCTGGATCACCTCCAACGCCGCCAAGGCCATCGGCATCGCCGACCAGACCGGGTCGCTGGAGCCCGGCAAACGCGCCGACGTGGTGATCTGGAGCGCCGATCCCTTCTCGATTTACGCCCGCGCCGATCAGGTCTTCATCGACGGCGCCCTGACCTTTGATCGCAGCAACCCCGCCTATCAGCCGACCAGCGACTTCGAACTGGGTCAGCCGGGCTATGGCCTGACCGCCGCCAACGTCACGGAAGGAGCCCGCTGATGCGCCTGTCTCACATCCTCGCGGGCGCCGTCGCGGCCCTGTCTCTCGCCGCCCCAGCTCTTGCGCAGGAAACCGTCGCCATCGTCGGCGGGCGCATCCTGACCGGCAACGCCGTCATCGAGAACGGCACGGTCGTGATCCGCGACGGCAAGATCGTCTCGGTGGGCTCAGGCGGCGCGCCGTCCGGCGCCCGCGTCATCGACGCAGCGGGCAAGACGGTCGCGCCCGGTTTCGTCGCCGTGGATTCCGGCCTGGCCGGGACCGAAGTCGGCTCGGTCAGCGGCACCAACGAACTGCGCAACAGCGCCAATACGCTCAGCGCCGCCTTCGACATCTCGTACGGCCTTGACCCCTGGTCCTTCACCCTGCCGGTCGCGCGGTTGGGCGGCATCACCCGGGCGATCGTCGTGCCGCAGCATCCCGGCTCGTCCGGCGGCCATGTGCATGAGGACGAGACGGCCGGTGCCGGCGACGGCGGCTATCAGACGCCGGGCCTGTTCGCGGGTCAGGCGGCGATCATCAATCTGGGTCAAGGCTCGAACATCCTGGTCAAGCCGCGCGTGGCCATGGTCGCCCCCTTCGGTGAAGCGGGCGCCGACATCGCCGGCGGGGCGCGCGGGGCGCAGTTCGTCCTGTTCAAGGAGACGCTGTCGGAGGTCCGCCTCTATGCCCGCAACAAGTCGGCCTATGAGCGGGCGGGCCTGCGCGATCTCAGCCTGTCGCGCGCCGATCTTGAGGCCTTAATTCCCGTCGCCAACGGGACGATGCCGCTGATCGTAACGGTCCACCGCGCCTCAGACATTCAGCAGGTGCTGCGCCTGGCGCGCGAGGAAGGGATCAAACTGATCCTGGACGGCGCCGAGGAAGGCTGGCTGGTCGCCGGCGACATCGCCGCAGCCGGCGTGCCGGTGCTGCTGAACCCCATCTCCAACCTGCCCAGCGATTTCGAGATGCGGGCGGCGCGGGCGGAAAACGCAGCGGCTCTGAACGCGGCGGGTGTCGTCATCGCGATCAAGGGCAACGAGGGCTCGACCCACCGCGCACGCGAGGCCCGTTACAACGCGGGCAACGCCGTCTCGCACGGCTTGCCCTATAGCGCAGCCATCGCCGCCCTGACGGTCAATCCGGCCAGGATCTTCGGCATGGCCGGTCAGTTCGGCCAGATCGCGCCGGGCGCAGCGGGTGACGTGGTGGTTTGGTCTGGCGATCCGCTGGAGCCGCTCAGCCAGCCGTCGGCCGTCTTCGTCAATGGCGTCGAACAGCCCCTGACCAGCCGCCCGCTGATGCTGCGCGACCGCTATCGCCAGCAGACGCCGATGCCGCCGGCCTATCGCAACTGAGGACCGCTGCGGTCTCAAGGCAAAGGGCGGGGCCGCACGGTCCCGCCCTTTTTCATTGGCCGCGTCCGCGCTAGGTCAGGCCCATGCCCACCGTGCTCTACATCGACGCCGACGCCTGCCCCGTGAAGGAAGAGGTGTATCGCGTCGCCCGCCGCTATGGGCTGAAGACCTATGTCGTCTCCAACACCTGGATGCAGGTTCCGCGCGAGCCGCTGATCGAACAGGTCGTGGTGGACGCCGGCCCCGACATCGCCGACGATTGGATCGCTGAGCGGGCGGGCGTAGGCGACGTGGTCATCACCGCCGACATCCCTTTGGCGGACCGCTGTCTGAAGTCGGGCGCACAGGCGCTGAAGTCGAACGGACAGCCCTTCACCCCGGACTCCATCGGATCGGCCCTAGCGGGACGGATGGTGGGCGAGCATCTGCGGTCGATGGGCGTGGCGACATCCGGCCCGCCGCCGTTCTCGGCCGCTGACCGTTCGCGCTTCTTGCAAGCGCTGGACCAAGCCGTGGTCAAGGCGCGCAAGGCGGCGACATGACCACCGTCATCCCCGAGGACGAGCTGGAGTTTCACTTCTACCGCGCGGGCGGTCCGGGCGGGCAGAACGTCAACAAGGTCTCGACCGCCGTCCAGATGCGGTTCGACGTGAAGAACTCGCCGTCGCTGACCGATCCGGTCAAGGCGCGGCTGATGAAGCTGGCCGGCAGCCGGCTGACGCTGGAAGGGGTGATCCTGATCACCGCCGTGCGTCATCGCACCCAGGAGCGCAATCGCGCCGACGCCATCGAACGGCTTCAGGCCATGGTCGATGAGGCCTCGATCCGTCCTGTCTATCGCGTGCCGACCCGGCCGACCAAGGCGTCAAAGGAACGCCGCCTCAAGGCCAAGACGACCCGCGCCTCGATCAAGTCGGGGCGCGGCAAGCCTTCGCTGGATTGACGGTCAGCGCTCGGCCGGGCGGAACAGCAGGGCGGCGATCTTGTCCTCGGCGTCGAAGCCGATCAGCCATTCGGTGACCTGATTGTCGAAGGTGACCTTAAACATCTGGGCCTCGCCTTCCTGTTTGACGTATTCGACCGTCTTGACGGCGCCGAAGCCCTTGATCAGCGGAACCACCTGGGCCTCCTGCTGACGGATCTGGGTTCCGAGACCCGTCGTGAAATCCGAATAGTCGAAGCCGGTCCCCTGGGCGCTGGCAATCACGGCGCGCAGCGCCTCTTCCGAACGGGCGATGTCGGGAGCCTGGGCGGCGGACGCCGTTGCGGGCGCAACGGCGGGACGGGCTTGAGGCGCTGCGGCTTGAGCCGGGCGGTCGAAGCCGTTCGGCACGGCGCCGGCGGCGGCCTGAGCCAAGGCGGGCATGGGCGCCAGCAGCACGGCGGCTGCAATAGCGGTCTTCATCAAGGTCGGCTTCATAGCGAAAGCTCCGGTCAAGTCAGATAGGGCCAGAGCGAAAGGCCCAGGGCCGCCAGGGCCGCGATGACCGCGACCGTGACTGAAGCCGTCACCCAAGCCGGAGTTCCCGACTTTTCGATGACCACCGCCGCCGGGCGCGGCGGCTCCTGAACCAGGCGCGAGATAGCGCGGGCGGCGGCGATCATTTCGTTGATCGCGTCACGCGCCTGGGCCTGCGGTCCCAGCTCGCGGCGGATCCAGCGTTCGACCACCGGCTGGGCGGCCTTCCACAGATCGTGGTCGGGTTGCAGCCGCCGCGCCACGCCCTCGACCGAGACCATGGTCTTTTGCAGCAGGATCAGTTCGGGCCGCAGCCGCATTTCGAACAGGGCGGTGATCTCGAACAACTGGCCCAAGAGCCGGCCCATCGACACCTGGCTGGCGGCGCGGCCGATCACCGGCTCGCCGACCGCGCGCAGAGCCTGGGCGAAGGTCTCCACCGAGTGGTGCGGCGGGACGTAGCCGGCCTCGAAATGCACGCGCGAAATCCGGTCGTAGTCGCGGCTGATGAAGCCCCACAGGATCTCGGCCAGATAGCGCCGCTCGGCCGGGCCCAATCGCCCAACGATGCCGAAATCGATCGCCGTCAGATGGGCCGGCGCGCTGGCGAACAGATTGCCCTCGTGCAGGTCGGCGTGGAACACCCCGTGATCCAACGCCTGGACCAGGAAGGCGCGCACGACATTGTCGGCCAGCTGATCCTTGTCCAATCCCGGCAGGTCCAGCAGCGCCGGATCCGTCATGGGCACGCCTTGCGCCCACTCCAGCGTCAGCACGCGCTTGCCCACCCCGTCCCAGATCACGGCCGGCGCGGACATATATCCGTCCTTGGCCAGCACCTCGGCCATCTCGCTGGCGGCGGCGGCCTCCAGCCGCATGTCCAACTCCAGATCCAGCGAGTTGGCGATGGTCTCGACAAAGGCGGACGGCTCCAGACGCCGCGCCATCGGCACGAGCCGCCAGACCAGCCGGGCGGCCAGACGCATCGAATCCAGGCCATTGGCGACCCGCCGCTCGACCCCCGGCCGCAGCACCTTGACCGCGACGGCCCGCCCATCGGCCAGGGTCGCGCGGTGCGCCTGGGCCAGGGAGGCGGCGGCGACCGGTGGGCTGAGGTCGATGAACAGGCTTTCTGCCGGACGACCCAGCGACTTCTCGATCTCGCGCCGCGCCTCTTCCATAGAGAAGGGCGGCAAGGCGTCCTTCAACCGGCCAAGATCGCGCGCGAACTCCAGCCCGAAGATGTCGGCGCGCGTGGCCAGAACCTGGCCCAGTTTGATCGCCACGGGGCCCAGATGCTCGAACGCCTTGCCCAGCCTCTGGCCCGGCCGCCCCTGACGCCCGGCCCGACCCGAGAACAGTTGCACGAACCGGGCGAACGGTCGCGTCCACGCCGGCAGCAGATGGGTCACCTCGCGCGGGATCAGGGCGTCATGACGCGCCAAGACCCATAGCCAGCCCAGCAGGCGCAGGAAGGACGCAACCGGGTTCTGGACCGCGACCGTCGCGGGCGGCGGCGGGGCCGTGCGATAGATCCGGCTGGTCAGATCGCCCACCCGTGATGGATGGCGGCGATCCCGCCCGACAGATTGGTGACGGACACGCGGCGGAAGCCGGCGTCCTCGATCATGCCCTTGAACGTATTCTGATCGGGGAACCGACGGATGCTCTCGACCAGATACTGATAGCTGTCGCGATCCTTGGCGACCCAGCCGCCGATGCGCGGAATGGCGTGGAAGGACCAGGCGTCATAGACCTTGCGGATCGGCGTGGTGGTGGGGCGCGAGAACTCCAGGCACAGGAACCGACCGCCCGGCTTCAGCACCCGGCGCGCCTCGGCCAAGGCCTTGTCGATATGGGCCACGTTGCGGATGCCGAAACTGATCGAATAGGCGTCGACTGAGGCGTCAGCTAGCGGCAGGTTCATGGCGTCGCCGACGCTCCACTGCATCTCCGGTTCGCCGCCCTTGTGGACGCCGGCCAGGATCATCTCGGCGTTGTAGTCCAGCACGATGACATTGGCGTCCTCGCCGCCGCGCCGCTCCTGCGCCGCGCGCGCCATCCTGGAATAGCGACGCGCCATGTCGCCGGTGCCGCCCGCGACGTCCAGAATGGTCTCGCCCGGACGCGGGTTCAGCTTGGCGGCGGCGATGTCCTTCCAGATGCGGTGGACGCCGACGCTCATCAGGTCGTTCATCACATCGTAGTTGGAGGCGACGGAATCGAAGACCCCGCGCACCATCTTCACCTTCTCGCGCGCATCCACGTCGCGAAAGCCGAAGGAGGAACGATCACCCGACGAATGCGGGCCGTGGGAGGAGGCGTCGGTCATAGTCGTCGTCTAGCGCGTCGCAGCGCCCCCGTCATCCAATGAGACACCCGATCAGGCCGCTTCGGGCTGCGGCAGTTTCAAATCCTTCATCACGTCGCGCATCAGGCCGTAACAGCCGCACGACGCCGCCTCCAGACCGTCGCGATCCAGCACCCTGACCCAGCCGCGTCCCCGCTGGATCAGCGACTTGCGCTCCAGCACTGTGCCGACCTCCGACACCGTGGCGCGACGCACGCCCAGCATACCGGCGATATCGGCCTGCGTCAGATCGATCCGATCGTCCTCGGCCCGGTCGTGAAGCATCAGCAGCCAGCGGGCCAACCGTTCGTCCAGCCGATGCTGGGCGTTGCAAGCGGCCGCCTGTTGCACCTGCGCCATCAAACCTTCGGTGAAGCGCGACAGGGCCGAGCGCAGCGTCTCGCTGTCCTCCAGCGCCTCGCCGAACACCTCGGCCGAGCAATGGGCCGCGATCCCGTCGCGTTGGGAAATGGCCCGACTGGCGGCGCGAGCGTTGAACGGTCCGCAGGTGACGCCGATCAGGCCTTCGCGCCCTATGGCGGCCGTCTCCACCATCTTGTCATCCGGCAGGATGGTCATCAGCGACACCACGCCCTTGATCGGAAACCACACCTGATCGACCGCCTCGCCGGCGTCATAGAGCATCTGGCCGCGTGTGATCTCGCGCTCTTTCAAATGCGGTTCGATCCGCTTGCGGTCGGCCGCATCCAGAGCGGCGATCCAGAGATTTTCCATCCTAACCCCGCTGGCGACCGATGACGCCGAAGAGCGACGATCGCTGCTCGATCAATGCACAAGCTTGACCATGGGTTCCCTGGACGGATCCGCGCGGCTTCGCCGCTTGCCGCCATCCATCAGGCGCCCTACGCCAAAGAAAAAGAGGAAACGCGATGACCGACACACGGCTTGACGTAGCGGAAACGCTGAAGGATTTGCCCGCCTGGCGAGCGCATGACGGCGATCGCCCGGCCATCACGCGGACGCTGACGTTCGCGGATTTCAACGGAGCCTTCGGCTTCATGACCCGCGTCGCCCTGATGGCCGACAAGATGGACCACCATCCCGAATGGTCGAATGTCTACGACCGCGTCGAGATCCTGCTCACGACCCACGACGCCGATGGCGTGACGGACAAGGACGTGACCTTGGCCCGCTTCATTGACGACGCCGCCGCCGGCATGGGGGTGAAGTCGTGAGCGGCGCCGCGCATCCCGGCCGCGTTGCCGGCAAGACGGCCCTGATCACCGGCGCGGCCGGCGGCCTGGGCGAAGCCATGGCCTTCATGCTGGCCCGCGAGGGCGCCCGCATCGCCGTCACCGACATCGACGCCGCACGCGCTCAAGCCCTGGCGAGCCGGATCAATGCGGAAATTCCGGACGCCGCCTTCGCCTATGCCCACGACGTGGCCAGCGAGGCCGAATGGGAAGGCGTGATCGCCGCCGCCGTCGCCGATCTCGGCGGCCTGTCGGTGCTGGTCAACAACGCCGGCGTCGGCGGCCCCCTGGCCTTCGTCGAGCAGGACACGATCGAGAACTGGCAGCGTCAGTACGAGATCAATCTGCGCTCCATCATGCTGGGGGCCAAACACGCCATGCCGCATCTGCGCGCCTCGGCTCCGGCCTCGATCATCAACATCTCCTCGATCGCAGGGCTCGCGGCCGCCCCCGGCATGGGCGCCTATAACGCCACCAAGGCGGCGGTCTGGATGTACACCAAGACCCTGGCGCTTGAGGCCGCCAAGGCTGAATGGAACGTACGCTGCAACTCGGTCCATCCCGTCTTCATCAAGACGCCGATCCTGGATCCCTTCATCGCCATGGCCGGCGGGGACGAGGACAAGGCGCACGAGCGCCTCGCGCGTGGGATTCCCTTGAAGCGGATCGGCGAACCCGACGACGTCGCCTACTGCGTCCTCTATCTGGCGTCCGACGAATCCAAGTTCGTCACGGGGTCCGAGTTCAAGATCGACGGCGGCATGACGGCGCAGTAGGGCGCGAGCGCCCTACTGCTTTCTTTTTGGGCCTATCGCGCTTCGCGCTGCTTGAGGCCGTTGGCCTTCCTTGTCGGTGATTGATGGCGGCCATCCGGTCGTCATCCGCGCATTCGGGATTGAGGCCGCTTGCGCCATGCTGTAAGCGGCCTGTTCCGGCGTCGCGCCGGCCGACGCACCCGTAGCTCAGCTGGATAGAGTGCTGCCCTCCGAAGGCAGAGGTCACAGGTTCGAATCCTGTCGGGTGCGCCATTTTCACCTTCAAGATAGTCCACGACTCGTCTCCGGCCGGCGGCGCCACTAGAGACACGCCCGACACAAAATCGTCGTCGGGTTCTTGATTGCGCAAAGCCTATGTGACGTTATCTCGTAACAAGTCACTTCCTCCCCAGGCTGAGAGTTTTTCCATGCGTCCCTCAAGCGTCTCGCGATCCCTGCTCATGGCGGCCGCAGGCTCCACGATTCTGGCAGGCGCCGCCGCCGCGCAGTCCGCTCCGCAAGCCCCGGCGGAGTTGGGCGATATCATCGTCACGGGCGCGCCCTATGGCATCAGCCAGCGGGCCTCGGTAATCGCGACGGACGTCCTGGACGAACAGACCCTGGCCACGGCGCCGGCGGCCTCGCTCGGCGATATGCTGAGCGGTCGTCCAGGTATCCGTTCGACCGACTTTGCGCCGGGCGCCAGCCGGCCCGTCATTCGCGGCCTCAGCGGCCCGCGCGTCCAGGTGCTGACCAACGGCATCGGTCTGATCGACGCGAGCTCTGTCTCGCCCGACCACGCCGTGGCCACCGATCCGGCCGAGGCCAATCGTATCGAGATCATTCGCGGGCCCGCGACGCTGGTCTATGGCGGCTCGGCCATCGGCGGCGTGGTCAATGTTCTGGACGATCGCATCCCCACCGAAATCCCCGAGGGGGGCGTGTCCGGTGTGGTTTCCACCCAGGCGTCCAGCGTGGACGACGGCCGCAGCGCCTTCGGTCGCGTGACCGTCGGCAGCGGAAACTTCGCCTTCAACGTCGATGGGGTGAAGCGCAGGACCGACGACTATGACATCCCCGCCCCGGCCATTTCCGCCAGGCGCGCGGCCGCCGAAGGCCTTGCGCGCGAGGACACGGGAACCCAGCCCAACAGCTATACCGACCTGGAAGCCTGGGGCGTCGGCGGTTCCTACATCGGCGACAAGGGCTTCGCCGGCGTCTCCTATAAGAACACCGACAGCGAATACGGCACGGTCGCTGAGGAATCGGTCTTCATCAAGCTGAACCAGAAGCGGTGGGACGCGCGCGGCGAATACCGTTTCGACAGCGGGCCCTTCTCGGCCCTGCGCGGCTCCTACGGCCATGCCGACTACACCCACACCGAGTTCGAGGCCGTGGGCGAGCCGGGCACCATTTTCGACTCCGACGGCTGGGAGGGTCGTGCGGACCTGGTCCAGCGCGAACGCAACGGCTGGAACGGCGCCGTCGGGGTTCAGGCCCTGTCGCGTAACTTCGAGGCCATCGGCGAGGAGGCCTTCGTGCCCAGCGTCAAGATTGACGAACTGGGCCTCTATACAGTGCAGCGTCTGGACCTCGGCAACCATGGCTTCGAGGGCGGCCTGCGCTATGACCGGCGCGAACTCAGCGGCACGCCCATCGGCGGCGCCAGCGAAGTCACGCGCGAGTTCGACAACTGGTCGGCGTCTGCCGCCGCCTTCATCCGCCCGACCACCGGCCTGTTCCTCGGCCTCAGCCTAGCCCACAACGAGCGCGCGCCCAGCGAGGTCGAACTGTTCGCCGATGGGGTCCACATCGCCACCGCCGCCTACGAGACCGGCGACCTGACGCTGAACTCCGAGAAGGTGACGACGCTGGAGGGGACCGCCCACTATGACCGCGGCCGATTCACCGGCGATCTGCACGTCTATCACTCCTGGTATAACGGCTTCATCGACGAACGGCCGACGGGCGACCAGTTCTATTTCGAGGAAGAGGACGAGTTCTTCCCCATCTATCGGTTCGTCCAGACCGACGCGAAGTTCTATGGCTTCGAGCTGGAGGGCGCCTATGCCTTGTGGCAGGACGGCGACCGCAAACTGTCGCTTGAGGGCTCGGCCGACTACGTCCATGCGCAAACGGACTTCGGTCCCGCCGCGCGGATACCGCCCTATTCTGTCACTGGCCGTCTGGCCTGGACCTCGACCCGGTTCGACGTCAGCGCCGAGGTCCGTCACGTCGGCGAACAGGACCGCGTCGCCAACGAATTCGAACTGCCGACCGACGACTACACCCTGGTCAATGCGTCAGTGGCGGTTCGCCCCTTCGCCCAGCAGAACGTCACCCTGTTCGCCGAGGCGCGGAACCTGACGGACGAGGAAGCCCGCGAACACGTGTCCTTCCTCAAGGACATCGCCCCTCTGCCCGGCCGCAATCTTCGGGTCGGCGTCGCCTACCGCTTCTGACGAACCTTGAGCTTTCGGCGCAGCCAAGGCTCCGCCGAAAGCTCACACGCGTCGGCGAACGCGAACCCCCTCCGTGCGTTGATCGCCTATGACTGACAAAGACCCCCGCAAAGTCCCTATCGGCTACGAAGACCGACCCGACAAGCCGACACGCGGCGCCTTTCGCATCACAGCCCTCGCCATAGCGGCCGCAGCCGTCGTCTTTCTGACGCTGATCGCGGTCGTCGTCATGCGAAGCGGCGGGATCTAGTCGCGCGGCAGCAGCGTGCCGAGTTCCTGCTAAGCCGCGTCTGCTCATCGTCCCTCTGAGATGCGTGAGCTATTGGCCAACGGGCTTGTCGCCGACCCACGTATCACCTCGCCCAGCGCGAGGTTTGATTCCCGCCGAGACGCGAGTTTGCCAGGAGCGCCTTGGGTCTCGGCGACTGTGGGTTTCAGTTGGCGTCTTTCGCTGGGCGAGCGTTTGGATCTTCTAATCGACGGCGGCCCTTTCTACGTCGGCGCTTCGCGCCTGACCTTCGGCGGCCGCCAGCATTATCGAATGGGCGATTACGCCACGGGAAGGCTCGCCTTCGGTGTCGGAACGGCGGGATGGACAGCGATCGTCTTCGTGGACACTCTCTTCGACACCGAAGCCAACACCTTGGCCTACAGCGACCCTTTCCGCCTTTCCGACACCCAGTCCATCACGTCTTTACGGCCTCGCACGATCGGCCTGAAGTTAAAGTGGGCGCCGTAGTTGGTTTTGCCGGATCTCGAAGTTTGCAGCTCGGTGTTGACCGCCAGACGTCAGAAAGCCCCACGGCTTTTGGCGGTGGGGCTTTTTGGTGTTTTGGGTGCGGGAGTAGGATTTGAACCTACGACCTTCAGGTTATGAGCCTGACGAGCTACCGGGCTGCTC
>Ga0265296_1002763_pt1 | contig 17167 bp, 14 predicted proteins | sample MunlanPumphouse1_FD_189073 | JGI IMG/M metagenome (GOLD analysis project Ga0265296, IMG submission 189073) | Groundwater microbial communities from a municipal landfill in Southern Ontario, Canada - Pumphouse #1 | ecosystem: Environmental > Aquatic > Deep subsurface > Groundwater | place...
CTTTTCGTGTTTGCCGCATTTTGGGTGGAGGCAAAATGCGGCAAACACTTTAGCGTCCTCAACCTCGCAAAAATTCTCTAAATAATCCCTTTTTATTTATATTGGCGGCGGCGAAAAATTTACAAAAGGTGTTTTTGGTACCTTTCTTTAAGGGAAGCAGGCACATAAAGGGCGATGCGGAAATCCAAAGGATTGAAGCCGACCGACTGTGACTGCTCGGGCGGGTGGAACGATTAGGCGTTATTATTTGGGTTAAAAAAACTGAATGTTATTTAGCGGTATGCTCCCTTCTTGCGGAGCTCCGCCATTAACATAAACCTTCCATTGCACATCATATTTAAATCTTTTATCCCAACGATCATGATCCATTAGGTAATGCAACCTAGTTATGCCTTTTTCGCCGAATACTTCCAATTTTTTACCAGGCAACAATCCGCTTAAATACAGGCTTTTTGCAGAATCTGTTAAACCAGAAAAAGAAAATACTAAGCATACATAGCCAGGTTTATCATCAGAAATGACAGACCTTAGATGAGGATATTCCCATTGTTTCCGCTCAAGGTAATCTTCAGGAAAGTAAAGCTCAACAATTAAATCATCGAATTTCTTTTGTGTTCTGTTTTCAACTTCAAGTACAAAAGAATATTTATGTAAATCCTGACTCTTCTCGAGTTTTTTATAATCAACAAGTATTTTGGCTGACGTTTCTGGTTTAGAATATTCATTTCTCAGTTTTTCATATTCACCCAACTCTTCGGCTGTGAGATCTTTCCCTTTGACTTCAGCCTTGAGATCGTCACAAACCATTGCTAAGGTATTAATAAATTCGCCTATTACGAAGTAATCTTTCCCTTGGCTTACTAAAGTTAAAGGGGCGCCAAAATTGCTCGCTGAAATATTTGTAAATAAGGGATATACTTTGTTGTCTTTCGCCCAAACGGCTGCAGATTCCCACCAAACCCAAGAAGAGACCTTAGACTTAACTGAGCAAATCGGAATTATTGCCTTTGCATACTTGAGCTTATCTTCCATCATGATTTTAAGTGGATTGTCTCCTGCGGGGATATCTCTCTTTGCAACAAATGCTTCGACCCGGTTTTCTGTCCATCTGATAATGATATTTCTGACGAAATCAGCCAAGGCAAGCTCTTCGGCAGCGTAGCTTATAAAAACAATTGGCTTGTCAAAGTCAACACGTTTGAGCTCATCAATTAAATCACCCATAGGATCCATCTCGTCTTACCCTTTTTGTAACACTAGAAAATCTTCACAGTATTTTGCGAATGAAGAAAATTTAACAACTACATCTTCAGTCTTAAAAATCTCACTATAGGTATTCACCAATGAAGAACCGGTGGGATCTATTATTTCAACGGATAGATTTTTTTTAAATGAAATATCCTTGAATTCTTCTTTTACATGACTATCATTGTTATTAAAAGAAAACCCGATAGCGATAATTTTATCAGCGTTTTGCAAAACATCCTTCATGCTTTCCCATATGCGCGGAAATTGCCGCCTCTTTTTCCCGGGTGGGATAATATAAGTAAAAACGTGGTTGTCGTTGCCGATAGATTCGCAAGACCTTAATTGTCCAAAGGTTCCTCCCCGCAACCTCAAGCCCACGGGCACGATAAGATACAACTTTTCTTTATGCATATCGGAATACCAATTAATCGAACCATGTGGTTTTAATATGATATTCGTTGCTTCTGGCTTAGTGGCTGATTCTGAATCCTTGCCGGTCTTATAAAGAACCTTCTCAAATTCTAACCCATAGCCAGTTTCGTAACTCCAGCGCTTTGTGTTAAACATTGCCTCGTCCAGCAAAGTATCCCAATTAAACGATATAACATTTGTATTAGGATCAGTTATATGCTCTGCAAAAATATGGTGGAATTTTGAAATGCAGTAATATCCAACAAACGAAAGTGTGTCAAAAATATAGCTTTTAAGATCGTTATGAAGGACAAATAAATCTATAAATTCCGGATCTTGCAATAAAGATAGATCGTTAGGATCGCCGCCGCGTTCCAATTCCATCTCGTCAATAGCCGTCTCGATATCTATGTATAAATTTTCAATATTGACCTTTTGACTCGTTTCCTTGCTCTCAAACAACTCATCTTTAGCAATGCCATATTTTTTGCATATATAAGCCAACAATTTATCGCTGATGGTAACGGTAGCGCAAAGAGGAACATTCTTCTTAACCGTTTTCAGAATCTGATTAAAATAGTAAAAGTACCCGCTACTCAGAGAACCTTCAACAGTAAGATCCTTATAAGTATAAGTTCCGTATCCGGCATCCAAGTTACTAATTCTAAAACTTAAATCGTGCGATGCTCCCGCACCTAAAATATAAACCGTATTCACAGATAAACTCCCATCATAAGCATCTCACTTTTCACTCCAGGCCTTCGCGATTCGGTCTTTGATTTTTTGCTTGAAGATTTCTACTTAAACAACTTAACAATATCGCTCCAATTCTTCGGTTTATATTTATCCCACTCCTCTTGTTTCACATAGAGCATTTTATATTCGATCTTCTTCTGTCGGGCATTTGCGTCATCGCACCACTGAGCAAGCCTTTTAATCTTCAATGGATCATCAAAATCCTCACGCCCCTTAGTCTCAACGATATAAACCGTCTTCTCGTCCGTTTTAATAAAAAAGTCTGGGTAATAATTCGCTATTGTCCCATCAGCATTTTTATAGTCTATCTTAAAATGCACTTCGTAATAATTCTTCGCAAATGAAACAACTTCATCATCGCCCAATCGCTCAAGGAAATCTGCAAACTCAAGCTCAAACTGGCTATCTCCGACAATCCTGTTGAATACGCTTTTTTTAGGCACTAAATACGCCCGGTCATTTACAACAAACGGACGGCTGCTACTGACCTTAATATAATTCTTAATCTCAGTATCGCCAACATCTTTCACCGTTAACGCATTGATTTCATTCTTAAAAGTCTGAATTATTGTCTTTGTGACTTCAATTTCCGAAAGGTTTCTTAAAACATTCTTATCATTAAGGTCGACCTCTGTTTCAAACAAGTGTGAATAAATAAATTCTTTAACTTTGCCAAATAAAATGTCATAACACCCAAAAAGGCGAAGCTCCCGCATAATACTCTGAGCAAAAAAACCGACAACACTCTGATAATTCGGCTCAATATTGCTTTCCAGAATAGTCGTATGGTGAACCTTTTCTTCAATAACATGCTTAAAAACAATCTCCCGTTGCTCCTGTTCATTAAACTCTTTCACTTTTAATTTCGCATGCTTGAATCCCGATACATTTAAATCTGATAAATTCTTATATTCCCGTTGTATTCTCGGTGTCAAAATTGGAAGCTCAATATCTAACTTGTTAATATCTTTCTTTGGGTTATCATGATCAACTTCAATAACCGTAGGAGTAATCGCTTTTGTCGTGCTATCCATCTTTCGCTTTTCTAACTCAACGCCTTCCGCTTTAATTGACTCAACAAAATCCATAAATGCTGGCGTGCCAACAACACTTACATATTCTTCCACATCTTCCCGGCCAAAAAACATTCGTCTTAAACCCCGACCGAGCGTTTGTTCAGGTAAAATATTTGATGCCGCTACATACGCCCTCAGCCCTACAATAGTAGTTACATTCTTAACATCCCACCCTTCTTTGAGCATTAAAACTGAAACAATTACCTGAAAAGGGCTTTCCAAACTATCAATCTCATTGGCTTGTTTCCTTAGCCGATCTAATTCTTCTTTAGCCTTTCCAGTTACCTTTTCCGATATATCACCGCTTCTATTAGTATGAATCGTTAATACTTTACCATTTAAAGCAGGGTAATTTCTTTCCAAATACACTTGCACTTCATCACAGTTTTTTGTATCATCCGTCATAATAAACAAAATGGCTTTTTTACCGGTAGGCTCAAGTTCTTTAGAGGTTTTTTTCCATTCTTCAATACCAAGATTGATATAATCTTCATATTTTTCAGTAAATATCGCACTCTGTTTTTCCTGTAATTTTGCCCGGCTTGCCTGGTCCGGAAGCACAGGAGTCTTAACAACACCCTGATGAATTGCCTCAACAAGCGGATAGTCGGAAATAGTCTGCACAAACATAGATCCATTATCATGCTTCGGCGTTGCCGTGCAGTCTATTTGTAAAGAAATTTTTTTACCTTTCTGCACCAATTTATTATTTATGTCCTGAATTGACTTAAACCATGCCATCTTTGGGTCGTGAATATGGTGAGCTTCATCGTTAAAAACAACAATCTCATCTAAATCTCTAACAACATTGCTGAGCTCAACCAAAGACTCGTTTGTTCTTGAAACAGGCTTTTCCCCTAAGAAATACTCCGTCAAATCCCCATCGCTGAAAGAAGATTCCTTAACATCGCCTTCATAAACCCGATGAATATTAGTAAGAAAAATATTTCCGGTGGGTGAAATTGCGGTCAAGTCGTCTTGTAAATGCAAGGTTATCTGAAAATCATCTTGCCAGTTTCTACCTTCATATCCGTTATCCGGTAAAATAGGGTCCTGATAGAATATCTTTAACCCATCAAAATCGGTTTTGATACGTTCAAGAACGATAATATTCGGAGTGATTAAAAGAAAATTGCGGGAAAGCTCTGATTCCGGCTCATAGAGTTTATGGAAATAAGACCATGCAAGAAGCAGACTCATCACCTTTGTCTTACCGCTTCCTGTCGCCATCTTAATAACCAACCGAAGCCAGTCCTCATCAAACATATTAGGACTTACGCGACCGAGGGAATCAAAGGGAAGAAGATCGTATTTATTTCTTACGCTCGCAACATCATAAAGCCAGATAATCGTTTCAACCGCTTCCCGCTGAGCAAAATAATATTGAAACAAGAAAGTGTTACCATCCGCTCCATAGGCTAAATGTTCTTGCTTAAACCACCAATTTAAAAGAACCTTTGAAGTAGCACTTGCCCCATCATAACCCTTATCCCGCCACTCCTTAACACGTTTTCTTAACTCTGACACAAAGGGTGGAAGCAGTTTTTCATAGCCCTGCTCACGCAACGCCTCATCAGCCGGAAACCAGCGAATCTCTGGCTCTAAAATCGCAAACTTATCTTTTGGAAATTTCTTATGCAGTGCCATATTATTTATTAAGTTCCTTCAAAGTATCATTCATCAAATCATTAAGTTGGGTATCCCGTTTTATCCAATTTTTTAAAATATCTTCTGTAACTTTTTTATATTCCGGATAATTCCTCAATTCAAAAACAGCTGCTTTTTGAACATCTAAAAACGTATTATTATTACTATTCAGTGGAGACGCCAATCTTTCAATAAGTTTGTGATAATTTTCAAACCTTTTTTGCTTCAATTCATTTCTCTTAATATCAATATATTGCCAGAACTTAAATAAACCACCGACTAGCGAAATTACTATAGCCATCGAAACAGAATGTAGTTCTATGAAAGTCAAAATTTCTTTCATATATTAACCTCGATCACTCTTGTAGTATCATTGCCGAAAATATCCACCACCTTAACGGCGATCTTACGCCTCCCCTTCGAAACTTCTTTCTCGGCAGAAATAAGTTCCAGCTTTCTATCTTTTTTGGTTCTGAAAGACTGCCATTCGTTCTCGAAAATATATCCTCCCGTCCATTCTTCTTTTTCTTCTTTGGCCTTAGGATCAATTGTACGAATGATCTCTTTTTTACTCTCCATGTTAAAATCAACTGACCAATAATCTACCCAATCGGTCCATTTCTTTGTCAGAACTTCTTTAGTAACAACCGCTGTCTTTTTATCTTTTGAAACCTTGATGACCTGTCCGTTTTCAATAACAATCTTGCTTGAGCCCTCTTTGAGCGATCCCTCTGCTTCTTCAACACTATCTTGATTATAAAAAACGCTGAAATCGCACAACTCAATACTGACAGTTTTATTATTTCCACGCCCTTTGATAACAGGCTTTATTTCGATATAGGCAACGTCATAGAATTTTACATGTCCTTTCTCAACTGCACGGCGATCAAAAACTTCCCGAGGGATAACCTTAAACTGCACATCGACACCCTGACGGCTAAGCTCCGCAAAGTCAATCCCCATTTCATAATCAAAACCCAAAACATCGAATTTCGTAATTTCTTTTTCCCGGGCTTCCTTAATTGCTTCATCAACAAAAGCCGATGAAACCGGCGTATTGACAGGACCGACCGCAACGAGCCGGTCACGCTTTTTGCCGACAAATGAATTATAAGAATCGACGGCTTGAGCGTTATATGCAGAAAGAATAAGTTCAATAAACTGCTTTTCTTTGTTTTCTAAAATCTGCTGCTTTTCCTGCTCACGAATATCAATATCCACATTGAAATATTGTTCCCTTTCATATTTGCCGAGGTTAAGTATCTCAAACGCTCTGAAATTTTTGCCATCCTTTTTCATCTCTCTCTGAACATGAATAAGGCGTTTCCTAGATGTATGAATAGCAAACCGCCCGAGATCTGCACCAATCCACTTGCGTCCTAATTTTTCAGCAACAGTTAACGTCGTGCCGGAACCGCAAAAGAAATCAGCAACAAGGTCGCCTTCATTTGAAGATGCTTTAATAATACGTTCAAGCAGGGCTTCGGGTTTTTGGGTTGGGTAACCTACTTGCTCATGTTGTCCTTTAGATAGATTTACGATGTCAGTCCATATCGACCCGATAGCAAATTTTGCTTCATCTAAGTAGTATTTTTTGTATTCTCTACCAGAACTGGTTTTATAAATTAGATTTTGTTCTCTAAATTTTTGGATAGACTCTTTCGAATAGTCGCCAAGTGTAACTTTTTTGAATTTTCTACCATCTGGTTCCTCATACATGTATTCTCGTAATTGGGTATCAGCAAGTTCTTCTTTATACACTGTGTTATAAATTGTACCGCCTGTTTTCCGGAAAAGAATTATCGTATCTCCCTCTCTTGACCATTGTCTTGAAGTCTTTTTTGCACCTTTTGCGGCAGAATCACGCTGCCAAATAATTGTATTCATAAAATTATCTCTACCAAAAATTTCTTCGAGAACATTTCTTATATAAGCCTCCATCCTCCAATCGCAATGCACATAAATACTGCCATCATCTGCGAGAAGTCCATGCATGAGCCTTAATCGCTCATAAATCATGGCAATAAAACTATCCGCACCACTGCCCCACGTATCTCGGTAAACGACTTCCTCAATGACAGACGGCTTCTTGGTGAACGACTCATCGCCAATTTCAACATTCATGGAGAAATCCGCTCCCACGTCAAACGGTGGATCAATGTAGATGAGCTTTAAACCGCCCTGCTTTTCAATTTCTCGTCTCATGGGACCATTCTTTAAAGACGATAAAATCAGTTTGTTATCGCCCCAGATAAGCTTATTCGTCCAACCTTTAATTTGCCTGCCGGATGTATCAAAAAGGTCATATTGCTTTTCCTTTGTAATTCGCTCCCCTCTGGGTTCATCAATATGCTCAATAGTCTGAAAGGGCAAAACGAGATTGCAGACTTCTTGCGCTTTGCCATTCCACACAAGCTCAACTTCCCGGTCGTCCGCAAACAAAAGAAAGCGGTATTTATCAGGCAAGGGCTTGCCTTCCTGAAGAAACTTTATCGCATCTCTTTTTTCATTATCCGTCAATCGCATAATCTTTTTTGCCTACTTTTTATTATTACAAACCATTGAGTCTTCTCATTGCGTTATATAATCCGCAATTCTATTATTGGCATTCTCAAGAAGCTTTTCTTTTCTTCTTTTTGCTCCCCATCTTTCCATTTCCTTGATATAGGAAAATCCGTGCCTTATCCCAATGTTCTGCTGCCTTACTTTTTTCCTGAAAAGCTTGATCTGCCTGTCTGTCCATTTGGAATGTATGTAATAATCTTTGATCGTTTGCCGTTTTCTAGGATTGTAATTGTCAAAGATTTGATTTAGAGGCCTATATCTGCAATCAGCAATCTGCACTCCCCATCTCTTGCATTGTTTCAACTTCTTTAGCATTTCATAGTAATCCGGCTCAATGTTGTAGATCATAAAGACATAGATTTCTTTGGTCGGATAGCCAGCTTCAACAAGCATATCGATTTGCTTTCCTATCATACTCCGCTGATTATAACCATGGTCCCACGCAATTCTGGGATTCAAAAACCTTGCCTGCTTAAGTAATTTGGCAATTTCAGTAGTAAGCAATCTTCCGTCTATCCCGCACTGGCTTTCAGAATACACAACTCTACCGTTATGTTTCGCATTTCTCAATTCTTCTAGAATGTCCTTGATATAAGGATTTGCCAAGAGATTATTATCGTAAAAGATGACCCTATTGCTACAAATCTCATCTTTTATGCTTTTCTTTGATGTAAATTTTGGCTCTATTCTCCATGTACCACAAAACTTACATTTCCTCAGACATCCCCTGCTTGTGTGTACAATCTGATAATCAACATCAACTAAGTTATAAGCTGGCTTAAACTTTTCGACCCTTTCATCAACCCCTTCAAAAACCTCATTACATCCAGACTGCTTGCAATGCTCTGGCATTAATGAGGCATAAATACCACCCACAATTATCTTTGCTTTAGGGTATGTTTCCTTGTAGAACTTCACGCTTTCCCAAACATAATTAGACCAATAGGTAAAAAGGGATGTTATCTTGATTTGATTAGGATGGAAATCTGAGAAATGCTGATTCCCTCTTACTAACTTAACCTCATCTCCTTTTTCCCGATGATAACTGGCAAGCTTCAAGAGTCCTACAGGCAAGAAATCCCGATGATTCTTGCTTTTAGGCGGTATAGGGAAGTTCGGTTCGACTAATAAGACCTTCACTATCTGTACCTCTTTATTATAAACTTCATATATTTAAAGGTGGCGCTTGTTGCTTTCTGACAGATACTTTCCCTTTTGATGCTTCTTTAAGGTTAAGGTTGATAATATCAAATATTGTTTGTGTGCTGACGGCTTTTGTCGGTGCTTCATCTTCGGGTGTTAGCCGAATTGCGAAATGGATCATGGGACTATTATTGAATCCTAAGTAAAAGATTGGAGAATAAGCGTGGACTTTAAAACCTCTTTCTTCGGCCATGGTCTTTATAAAATACGGGGTAAATAGTTTTTGTCTGTACATTTCTTCTGTTTTGTCAGATTTATACCAAGCGATAATATCGGCTATTTGCTTCTTTTTTCTGTCATCGCGCAGATAAAAACCAGATAGTTCTTTCTCAAGTTTATCAAAGGTCATGTTGACGCTCTGAATACAATAGTTTCTTTCTCTAATATTAAAAGTAAGCAACAAAAGGAACGGAGTTCCCTTCTGTTTTTCTATTAATGATGTAATGGCTTTAATTCTTTTTAGCTCTTGGTAAAGTATTGTTCCAAAACAATCAAGGAACACTACATCGTAGGGGAATTGTAATTTATTATCGTGCTTGTCTTTCCCTGTTATCAGAATATCTTCAATATCTCCGAAAAGAATTCTTATTTTATCACTCAGGCAATTTGTAATTGCATTCAACATAATTTTGTTTCGTTCTTGTACATCAATTTCTACAGCAGTATATCTTCCAAAATAGTTACGCCAAGCGAGTATGTCTCTAATTTCTCCGGAAGGCATGCCCAAATAAGATAATAACCTTTTCTTCCTCACAAATTCCTTCTTAATCCACTCAGTATCTTCATCCCTAACACGTTCTTTATTCTCCGTGGTGGCATATTTTTTAGGCAGCATACTGAGTTCTATTCTGCCTTCTTGGGAAAGGCCTTAACTAAGTTTTGATGAAAAGCCTTAAGAAGACTCTCTAATTCATCAGGGTTATCGACAAAGTAGTCTTTGAATGTCCTTACTGCGACAGAATAAACCTGTTCCGCCTGATTATCTAACTTCAGTTTTTTAACGATGTCAAACTCTTCTTTCTCTAGCTCCCCGACATCCTTAACTTCCTTTAATAATTTTTTGGCTTCTTTTACAACTCGCTCTGCTAATAGCTTAGTTTTTTTGTCTTTTTTAGGGATATTTTTCTTTCGCTTTTCGATATTTTCAATAACATTTACCAACTTTGCTATTTTTTGGACGCCTAAATCTTTTAAAGAAGGTTCCTTGTTTTTGATGTCTTTATCAATACTGGAAATTGTTTCTACTCCCTTTGCCACATAATCTGCCGCTCTTCTGATATCTGAACTTTCGTGGGCTATCACATTCAAGTTGGTTGCGATAACTTTGGCATCTTTATAAAATCTATCTCTGGTTGTGCTTTGTTCAAAGTCATCCCTCTGAGAAGTCGGCACAATGGTAGAATCAATAATGTAAATTTCCCCAATATAATAAAAAGACAGATGGGAAGATGTATCCCATATTGTTGTTCTGGTTAGATAGTTGTCTCCGACAGCAAAATTTTTGTATCTGTAAACGAATCCGCTAATATCAATGGGCTTAATCTGGCCTTTATCTTTATTTTCACAATACCAGCAATACGCAACAAATCTCTTTGGGTTCTTACTGTCTGGGACGGAAATGTATTGTGGCGCTTTTATATCGGCAGAGAATGGTTTATAAATTTTCTCTCCGTCGATTGATAGTTCGACAGCTTCATAATCTGGAACAAACTTTTTAATGTTTTCTTCTATGTCTTTTCCATGCGTAAAATGGGGATTGAAAGGAATCGGCGCGTTCTTTGATACGTAATCTTTGAGTTTTGGTTTATCAAAAAGTATTTTTTTTGAATCTGCTTTTATGTCGTGCAATTCTACCATTGTGTAATGCTTATCTTTGTCTTCTGCGTCGGAAGACAATTTAGTGTGTTTTTCGATTAAGGTATTCAAGGGAATGTTTGCCCTCTTCTTCTTTAGCTCGTCAATTTCTTTCAACATCGCCTCCGCATCAAAAACTAGAGTATATTTCTCTGCAACCCCGAAGGGTGATGTAGTAACAATTAATTTTTTTGCTACTGAGATACCTGCAAGTTTACCTATTCCTCTAAACCCAACAGATTCGCCAATAACTTTCTTGGAAAATCCTACTTTTCTGTACTCATTTAACGTATGACGATCCATTCCAGTACCATTATCGTAAATAAAGATTGACGGCTTCTGAATAGTCACAGTTATCGAAAATTCTTTATCATTTCCCGTGGCCTTCCAACTAATAACTGCATCAAAAGCATTCTGAATATACTCTCTGATTACATGGAATTTATTAGGGTAAAGTCCTCCCGCCAACGCTTTAATAATATGCCCATAGGCATATTCATCTTTAGACTTAATTATCGGCTCAGATTTTTTCGTCATACCAATCCCCCCCTTATTCATTACTCTTCAATTCTTTAATCCTTATTAAACATCTCAAAGGTTACTCCTGCTTTTTATAAACCTTTCTAACTCGTCTGGCTTTATTCTCCACTGCCCTATCTTAGTAGCGCGAATTTGTTTTTCTCGAATAAGCTCACGCACTCTATATTCAGACAAGCCAAGCTGTTTAGCAACTTTTTTTACTGTTAGATATCCTTTAAGCAACATCAGAAACGCTCCATTTTTTGCTATACAACATTATCCCACATATTACCACATTCAATATATTCATACAAGCTAATTCCTCTAAGGGAAAGTAGACACACAAAGGGCGTTGCGGAAACCCTCAGAGATGAAATGTTAGTTCAGTGGAGCATTGCACTATCTACATGCATAGCTTTTCTAACTCTTCCAATATCTCAATCATGCCTTTTGTATCCAAATCACAGTATTTTTCAAGTGCCGCACGAACGCGTTGGCGTTCTTTTCCATTAATGTTTTCTCCAAAGGTTACTCGACAATACTCAATACTAGCCATGCTACCGTCAGCGATTTCCATGTCATCGTAGCTTGATTTTGTCATTACCGGAAGGACGTTCTTAAGTGAGGCGCTTCCTGCCTGGTCCGGATGATAATAAAGAAAACCTCGGAAAGGAGTAAGTAAATCAATAATGCGCTCCTCCAATGATGCTACCCAACTTTGATATTCAGGGTATGCTTCGCTTGCGTGCCGAAGCGTTGTTTTCTCGAAAGAAGCGTTATAGGCTATGACTGATCCTGAATTACCCAATAATGTTTTTAACTGCTTTAGAATTTCAGGCCTTGGGTCTTTATCGCCCGGCGCAAGATATGAGTGATGTTCGGGTTCCACGCCCTCATTCTTAACTATGTATAATGAATATTGAAAAGGAATGGTTTCAAATGGCCTTGAGTTATCATAGACGGGTATCGCGGGATTTATTGTCTCGAAGTCAAGAAAATAAAGAGGGTATTCCAATGTATCAAGAAAATCCTTTATCCCTTTTTTGTCGATGTGCGGTGTGCAGGTTTTATGGCATGAAACCTGAATATTCTGTTTATAGCTTAGACTAACTTCTGCATTTATATCGGTAATACGCAATACACCGCGCTCTAATAGTTCATAGGCTTTCTTTGTCCCGGAATATAAGCAAAAAATGTCGTCTTTGGGTGGCAAGAAGTTCCAACATATATCCTCAAGGGGACAAGGGCGCGGATTGTCGCAATGCGGGCTGACTTTTACGTGCGGCGCATCCTTTTTCTGTATCGCTTCCAACATATCAGCCATATTTTCCTCGATTTCCGGAATAAGGCCGTCTGATTGTTTTGTAACATCTTCTGTTGCGAATAATTTTTCCGGCTCTATTTTGCCTTTCCGCACGTATTGGTTATTAATATACATAAGATAGCATTTGCGAATCTTTAGCCCCGCGCCTTCGTATGTATATTTTTGGAAAGCGGCATCGCTATAATACTCATCTTTTATTCTGGTTGAACTTTTTACTTCGATAAGATCCCATGCGTCCTTCGTAACGGGATTAAGGATATCGGCTAACGCATAGGCCTGTTTAAACACAAAACCTGCCTCAAAAAGAGGCTTACGAAGCTTGACAGCTTCTAAGGACTTTTCTGCCTGTTTATCCGGCATATAATCTCTTTGAAGCGTTATGCCTCCGGGAAAAAGCGTCTGCGCTAGCTCTCCGACAATTTTACCCTGATCCATAATGGCCTGCGTAGCGGCGTCAATTTCTGGAAGTTCTTCTTTGCGGCTATACTCATACCATAGAAGCTTATGGCATTTAAGCCCTTCAAGGTATTTGGTTTTGGATAGAAAAGGTAGAGGTTTTTTATTCATTTATCATAATTTCTTCTTAGTTTGGGCAATTCTAGCTGCGAGCACTATGCCGGGATAGTACAATTCGTCATGATCGTCATATAGCTTGTGTGAAGAATCCAAAAATAACCAAACAAGTAAATGATAAGCTCGCTTTATCTTCAGCCTGTTCTTTAACGCCTCCTTCAACTCTTGAACTTTTATTTCAATATCTTTATCTTTATAAGATTTTGGTAGATAGGGTGTCAAAAATGTGATTCCTATTCGTACGTATTGTTTGTGGCCGTTTTGGAAAGAGAATTTCACAGCGTCATTGCAAGCATCTTCTAGGGATTCCTCTATCAAATCAACAATTGGTTTTTCACTATCATGCATCGATGGAGATATCTGTTTTGCCTCCACGATGTATTGCTTATCCTGCCATTCAAACCATAAATCTGTTCTTCCTGATCTTGTCCTTACTGATTTTTTATTTTGCGATTTAATCTTTGTAGATGCAAACTCCTCAAGGGCAGTACCGTCCGACATCCATATAGCCCCTGCAAGAGTACTTAGCGTGGCGCGTTCATTATACCAATATAGAGCGTCTTCGTTTTTATGTCGGTTGGAGTATTTTCTAACCAGATTCATCCATGTTTTTATAATAGGTTTAAGGCTTTTTAACTTCTTATCAATCTCCATTACCTCGTTTTTTTGTAAATTCATACATCACCCCCGGTAATTTTAAAACGCCTTCTTAAGAATACCCATCTTTTCTTAACTGAATCAAAATTAATAATTTGGCCGTACTCTTTCCATGCCTTCGGAAGAGAATCTTTATATATTTTGTTCTCTTTTTGCAAGAATGGATACAGGGCCGGAATAGGATAAATGCCGCCTTTCAGTTTTTCCCCTTCGGCAGCAGCGCGTATAAAAGGAGCTACCAGCCTAACAGCAGATAAAAGATGCCGTGGATGCGACGGTACCTGAAACAGTATCCATCGATTCAGTAATCCACACTTATCAACAGCCGCTGCCAAGGAAAGAAAATATCCTCGAGGATTAACCAAGGCAAACACCTGTGTAAAACACATCTTCTCAACCCTACGAACTCCTTTTACAAGAGACTCCGTCAGTGCCTCTAAATATTCACACTTACCAGCTTTTGTAGGTTTAAACCATCGCCAAGAAGGAGCTCCCCAGTCTTTGCCGGTAGGATTCTTAGCGCGATACATTTCTGTTTCAAAAACAATAGCGCCCTTAGACCCTTTTGGCTCAGTGTCTAGTGTGGAGCTGTCCACCGCTGCAAGCGCTACTATTTCTTTGTTCCTGAGGTCGTGAAGACAGGAATCAGCCTCTCTCCATGTATTCCAACCCCTTTTGGTGTAGACCTCAGCATGAAAATAATTACCTATACAAGCAGCGGCATTACAGGGAAGAATTAATAAAAATCGAGCGTTTTTTAACGTTTGCAGTTGCATTTAGTTACCCTACCGCCTTACCTTCACTATCAATGTTGAGTTTCTTCATTGTCTTTTGTTTTTCCTCTAACGCCCATTCATGAGTGGGACTCAATTTCAGTGCATTGTCATAGCATACTATCGCTTCCTGATAGCGCCTCAACCCGCCTAACACCATTCCCTTGCATGTCCACAAATCTGAATCTATCGCATCGGACTTGAGCCCTTTATCAATACAACTGATTGCCTCTTCATACCTTCCAAGTTCAAAGAGAGCCCAACTTTTTCTTAGCGGTACCCAAGGATTGCACGAATTAATTGTCAGTGCTTCGTTGTAACACGTAATGCCTTTTTCGTACATGCCAAGTTCACAATAGCAGGCGCCTCTATATACCCATGCATCGTCATTTGTCGGATCTAATTCTAATACCTTATCAAAACAGAAAAGTGCATTAGAGTAATCTTCTAACTCTAATAAAATATCTCCTTTATTATACCACGCACAGGTATATTCCGGATTTAATTCCAATGCACGATCGTAACATTCATCTGCCTCTTCATACATCCCAATGTCTGCTAGCGTATTACCAGTTTCAGACCATTCTTCATATTCTCTCATCCCGCACCTCTCTTGGTAAAAATAAAAAAACCTTCCGCGGTTACACTGTAACCACTAGAAGGTTTTGCTTTTTTAAAGTCCGGGATTTAGTCCTTCTAACTCGGGACTAACTTTTATGTACCATAAAAATAAATCTTTGTCAAACTTTTCCTTACAAGGGAAGGCAGGCACACAAAGGACGCTGCGGAAGACCTGAAAGGGCTGAAGCCGCCCGACTGTGACTACTGGGTGGGTAGGATTCAGGCTCAGTTTTTGATGTCATCGAGATCCTTAAAAGCTTCCTGGATGGTTGTTTTATTAACATTAAAACGGCTGGCTAAACTGGATTTTGTCATAGAATGCAAATCCTCTCCTTCGCTTTTAAGCAGAGCCTCGATTAAAAGAAGGAACTTCAGGCGCGTGGACAGGGCAGAATTTTGGCTCTGAATAATGGAATTAGAGGATATAGTAAAAGAACTGCCCGGAATATCCGCAAGCCCAACAAAAGCATCCTTGCTATGAAAAGACTTCACACTTATAAGATTGTAACGATTCCCTAAGTTCTTCAGACTTCTAATTACCTGCCTTCTGAGGGCAGTATAAGTCCAGGAAGCAGGCAACCCTAAACTTAACCCCATATCTTCTAAGTTTATGAAAAATTCTCCCTCCCCCATAAGTTGGCTGTGGGCTAAAAGCAACAAATACAAAGCAAAGGCACGGTCATCCTGCGTTGTAATCATACGAGAGAAATATTTCTTATTTATCAGAAGTTCGTTTGGAACGGATAGGTCCTTGGGAAGTTCTTGCAAATAATACGGTGTATTGGATATTTCGCTATTAGACTTTACAAAGTTCAATACATTTTCAAGGTGTTTGAGTTTCTCCTGGGCGTGAAGGGGCGAATCAATAAGGGTGTTGGACTCAAAATTCCTGCGCAAGGCAGAATTAGACCAGTTTGTGCTGCCTACAATTACATATCGGTTATCTATTATAATGAGTTTATCATGGAGCCGGCGGTGTGACGGTATAAGATAAATGTTACATCCTACATCTTTTAGCTTTTTAAAGGCAGGACTTTCAATAAAAGACTCTTCGGTTTCTTCAGTGCCCATAAAACGGGTATTAAGATACATTGTAATGCTGACTCCCCTTTTCCTGGCTTCCAGCAAATCATTAAGCAGGAGTTTCACCGGGTTCTTTTCTCCTGCGCCGGGACTTATGCTATACATAGAAATAACTATTGCCTCTTTTGCATTATCAAGAAGCTGAATTAGGGTTTGTTCGTATTTGCGGTCTGATAAGTCTGCAACCCCTGCAGGTATGGTATTGTCTGCGGAACACAGGGAAGAAATACCTAACGATACTACAAAAAGGAATACGAAAACTACTGAAAGCCGATGTTCTTTCTTCATATCTGATTTAGTATACCATAGCGCACTTGTATTTTCTATCAAGCAATAAAAAGGGCCGCAGATCCCAATAATAGCGCCAGGCACACAAAGGGCGATGCGGAAGACAGCGAAGCTGGCTGAAGCCGCCCGACTGTGACTGCTGGGTGGGTGAGGGCTAAGATTCGGCTTCCCCGCCGAATGCTTCTCTTCCCTGCTCCGCTTCAGGCGGGGACGGACTCGACCGAGTAAAAACACCTTTTGTAAATTTTTCGCCGCCGCCAATATAAATAAAAAGGGATTATTTAGAGAATTTTTGCGAGGTTGAGGACGCTAAAGTGTTTGCCGCATTTTGCCCCCACCCAAAATGCGGCAAACACGAAAAGCCGAATCGTCATTGCATTGCAGCCCAGCGAGCAGCCCAGCGAGCGATGCAGTGAAGCCGAGCGACAGCGAGGCTGAACGGTGCCTACACCACAAACGCAGCCCGCCCAAGCGGGCGGTGTATCAAGAAAGACTATACCGCCAACTCAACCTGAAATGCTGTAAAAAAGAACGGTTTAGACAACTTGTAGAGAATAAACCAAGGGTCA
>Ga0265296_1002764_pt1 | contig 17161 bp, 15 predicted proteins | sample MunlanPumphouse1_FD_189073 | JGI IMG/M metagenome (GOLD analysis project Ga0265296, IMG submission 189073) | Groundwater microbial communities from a municipal landfill in Southern Ontario, Canada - Pumphouse #1 | ecosystem: Environmental > Aquatic > Deep subsurface > Groundwater | place...
GATAAAGTCCGTCAGGGAATCGCGAGTCAATATCAGTGAGGCGTATGCCAAGTTGGAAAATGGCGAACTCTGGCTCTTGAATTGCCATATTGCGCAATACAGCGCAGGAAATAGATACAATCACGAGCCGACCCGGCCGCGGAAGCTGCTGCTGCACAAAAAGGAGATCGCCATCCTTACTATCGATGCGGCGCGTAAAGGCTTGACTTTGGTGCCGACCAAAATGTATCTTAAAGATGGGCGTGCGAAAATCGAAATCAGTTTGGCGAAAGGAAAAAAGCTCTACGACAAACGAAGCTCTATTGCGAAACGCGAATCGGATCGCGATATGCAACAGGCAGTCAAAATAAGCAAACGGTAGAATTGATCTGAATGGGGGTGCAGGATTATTCCTGCCGGGGTTTTAGAGCCTGCCCTGAGCTTGCCGAAGGGGGTGTCCCCTAAAGTTTCCCTCTTTTTCCCCCAAGATTGGGGGCAGGGGGTTGACGGTAGGCTTTCTGATACCCTCCTTTAACAACTGAATATGGGGACGAGTGGCTTCGACAGGGGAAATGTGCGACCCGGGATTGCAGGCCGAGGATGCTACCCAACTCGTTAAAAGGTGGCAAAAAAACAACTGACAACAGAATGCCAGTAGCGGCCTAATAACACTAGGCTACGTTCAACCTTTCCTCTCCCCAACAGGGAGGGATTGAGCGACGAAAAGTTGGGGTGCGGCAATCCTGATAGCGATATGGAGTGCCTAAGTAAAAATCGCCTGGCCTTGCTGAAACTCAGCCGGCAGAGGGCAGCCAGGGCGAGATTAAAATCCGGCTAAGCTTGTAGCATATCCTGGGCGGATTTCTTTTGGACGGGGAGTTCGACCCTCCCCCGTCTCCACCAGAAACACGGAAGAGCTTCCTGACCTGTTAGGTTGGGAAGCTTTTTTATTAAGTGAGAAAGAACCGAATCATTGAAAGGAGATTGAAAGACCGTGGGAGGAAACGAGCCAAAGCCAAGTCCTTGTGGCACGCCCAGTTCTGCAAATTCTGTGGATATAGCGGAAGGAGTTCCCTTTTTGGACCATAGAGAATTTCCCGAAACCTTTAAGGATCATCTTGCATTAGAAATCAATCCTCCCTTCGGGCGCATCTTGTATTGGAAGAGACTTTATCTGCTGGATGAGGATGGACTATGGAACTAAGCCGCAGGGATTTTCTGAAAGCCGGCGGAGCGGGGGTGGGTGGTGTAGCCCTCCTTGCAGTCCTGGGGTCCAAGGAAAAAGCACACGCCGTTTCCAGTAAAATTTCACCACTGAAGGAGAAGGTGAGTGAAAAGAGTACTATCTGCTGCTACTGTTCAGTGGGTTGCGGAGCCCTTGTAAGGGCGTATGCGGATGGTAGAATCAAGATCGAAGGTGATCCAGACCATCCCATCAACGAGGGGGCGCTGTGTCCCAAGGGACAGGCAATGGCTCAAATTAATCAGGTGGATGGCAAGCTCAATCCCTATCGACTCACCAAGCCCCTTTACCGTGCTCCCAACTCAACCGCCTGGGAAGAGAAGACTTGGGACGAGATGATCGATATGATTGCCCGTAGGGTCAAGGCGACTCGCGATGCGAGCTGGAACGAAAAGACGGGCAGAGTCGATGCCCTTGCCAGCCTGGGCGGGGGCGAGTTGGATAACGAAGAATGCTATCTCCTGACCAAGATGGACCGCGCCCTTGGCATCGCATACATGGAGCACTGTGCGCGCCTCTGACATTCCTCCACTGTGACGGCTCTGGCAGAGTCGTTCGGGAGAGGCGCAATGACCAATCACTGGATCGATCTCAGGAATGCTGATGTGATTATGATCATCGGTTCCAATGCGGCAGAGAACCATCCCATATCCTTCAAGTGGATCACCAAGGCGATGGAAAGGGGGGCCAAACTGATCAGCGTTGACCCCCGATTCACCCGAACTTCGGCAAAGGCCCATCTCTATGCACCGCTCCGGTCAGGGACGGATATCGCCTTCGTCGGAGGCATGATCAACTACGTCCTCAATGACATGGAAGCCAATCCCGGCAATTACAATATGGAGTATGTGCTCCAGTATACCAATGCGTCTCTCATAGTCAATTCCAGCTTCAAATTCACCGATGGCTTGTTCGGCGATCTCAAGAGCGGTAAATATACCGCCGATGCCAAAAAGACCTGGAAATACGCCGATGCCAAAACACCTGCCACCGACATGACATTGAAAGACCCCAACTCCGTGTTCCAGCTCCTGAAGAAGCATTATGCCCGCTATGACGCGGACACGGTCTGCAATATCACCGGCACCCCTAAGGGTGCCTACCTTGAGGTTTGCAGAACTTACGCTCAGACCGGAGCCAGAGGCCAGGCAGGAACCATCTGCTACGCCATGGGCGCCACCCAGCATACCTATGGGGTTCAGAATATCAGAACCTATGCCATCCTTCAGCTTCTCTTAGGCAACATGGGAATCGCTGGCGGCGGCATCAACGCCCTCCGTGGAACATCCAATGTGCAGGGTTCTACCGATCAGGGGCTTCTGGCAAACCTTCTGCCGGGATATCTCAATGTCCCGGTTGAAGCCGATACTGATCTGAATGCTTACCTGACACGAACCGGCAAGAGCCCGGATGCCGCTATCACGCCCCAGAACTTGGCCGGAGATAAGAGCGTGAACTGGTGGGGCAACGCCAGGAAATACATGGTCAGCATGCTCAAGGCGTGGTACGGAGATGCGGCCATCAAGGCCAATGATTTCTGCTTCAGCTATCTGCCCAAGACAGACCCGGCGGTGAATTACACGCACATCGGGATGATCGAGGCAATAGGGGCAGGCAAGATCAAAGGACTCTGGGTGTGGGGTCAAAACCCGGCCGCGGGCGGATCCAACTCCAACGGGGCTCGCGATGCCCTGGGAAAACTGGAATGGATGATGTGCGCCGATATCTGGGAAAATGAAACCGCAGCCTTCTGGAAAAGGCCGGGGGTTAATCCGGCACAGATTGGCACCGAGGTATTTCTTCTCCCCATGGCCGGCTCATTTGAGAAGGAAGGGAGCGTCAGCAACAGCGGTCGCTGGGTACAGTGGCGCTACAAGGCCGTGGAACCGCCCGGAGAGGCCAGGCCCGATCTGGAAGTCCTGAACGAAATGATGCTCAAGCTCAAGGAACTCTACGCCGGAGATACTTCCCCGAAGGCCAAGACCATCAACGATCTGGTCTGGAACTATGGCGAGATCAGCTCCGAGAAAGTGGCCATGGAAATGAACGGCTGCAATCTGGCCACCGGCAAGCTGATGGATGCTTTCGGCAATCTCAAAGATGATGGCACCACCAGTTGTGGAAACTGGCTCCATTGCAATCAGTTCTCTTATGACGCGAACGGCACGATGATCAACAATGCCAAAAACAGGATCAATGTGGATGATCATCCCAAGCAGATCGGCCAATATGGCGGCTGGGCTTGGTGCTGGCCCATGAACCGGCGCATCATTTACAACCGGGCGGCGGTTGACCTGGATGGAAATCCCTGGGATGCAGAGCGTCCGGTGGTATGGTGGGACTCAACAGACCCCAAGGCGAAATCCGGTTGGGTGGGGGATATCATCGATGGCGGAGGAGATGCGATAAACGTGGCCAAGGCAGGTGATAAGCGCCTGCCCTTCATCATGAACAAAGAAGGGGTGGGGCGTCTCTGGGGAGACGCGCTCGCAGAAGGGCCCCTGCCGGAGGTCTACGAAGCCTGGGAAAGTCCTCTGGAGAAAAATCTGATGTCCGGGCAAAAGTCCAATCCTTGTGCTTTCATCGGCACATACATGAATCCGCAGGGCACGCCGGATAAATTCCCTTATGTCTGCACTACCTATCGCTGCACCGAACACTGGCAGACGGGCATAATGACCCGAAATCTTCCCTGGCTGGCAGAACTTCAGCCGGAAATGTATGTGGAAATGGGAGAGGACCTAGCCGGAGCAAAGGGAATCCGAAGCGGCGATAAAGTTGTGGTCAGTTCCGCGCGAGGAGAGGTTAACGCGGTGGCGATTGTCACCAAGCGTTTCCAGGCGCTTAAAGTTGATGGGCAGACGATCCATCATGTCGGTGTGCCCTGGCACTGGGGATACGCCGGAATGTCCAAGGGCGATAGCGGAAACATTCTGACGCCCCATGTTGGAGACGCCAATACCAGCATCCCCGAATTCAAGACGTTCCTCTGCAACGTTGTGAGGAGGGCATAAGATGGCTAAAGCGATACTTTTTGATGCCACTAAATGCACCGCTTGTCGCGGCTGCCAGGTAGCCTGCAAACAGTGGAATGAGTTGAAGGCGGAGGAAACCACCAATCGCGGAACTTGCGAAAACCCGCCCGATCTCTCGCCCGATACCTGGCTCAAAATCAAGTTCGCCGAGGTGAGCAAAAACGGCAACGGGGCCATCGACTGGTTATTTACCCGCCGATCCTGCATGCACTGTACCGAGGCCGCCTGCGTGACGGTTTGCCCCAGCGGGGCGCTTTCCCACCACAAGCTGGGATATGTTGACTACAACAAGGACAAGTGTACCGGCTGCGGCTACTGTGTGGAAGCCTGCCCGTTCAAGGTCCCCAAGACAGATGGCGGCAATTTGACCGGCATACGCAAAGCGTCAAAGTGCCTCTTCTGCCGTGACAGGGTAACCAACGGGCTCCAGCCGGCTTGTGTGACCACCTGCCCCACAGCAGCACTGCAATTTGATGAGCGCAACAAACTGGTGACACTCGGTAGAGATAGGGTTGAGAAAATAAGAAGCACCTACCCAAAGGCTAACCTCTATGGAGAAAAGGAATTGGACGGGCTTCATGTGATGTATGTGCTCCCTTATTCGCCGGAGGTTCATGGCCTGCCTGTCGACCCCAAAGTGCAGACCGCGACTGAAGCCCGCGATCTCTTGAAGTGGGTTGGCGTCGGAGCTGTAGCAGCAGTGGTTGCCGTAGCAGGGCTGAACTTCCTGGTTGCCCGTGCCAGAATGATTCAGGCAAGTAAGGAAAGGGGGGAAAGTTAAAATGGCAACTGCACATGAAAGAACAATCGAGCGCTTTAAAAAGCGCACCGTCTGGTTCCACTGGATCAATACCGTGGCGTTCGTGACGTTGCTGGTGACCGGCATGTTCTTGTTCTTGCCCGGATTGGGAATTGTGGCTCAGGACAGCATCACCAGAGTGATTCACCGGGTGGCGGCGGTGATCTTTGTGCTGGGGCCGATCGTATATTTCTTCACCAATCCTAAGATGTCACTCCATTTCATTAAAGAAACGCTCACCTGGGGCAAGGATGATTTCCAATGGATGAAGGCCGCGCCGGATTACCACTTCAGCGGTGATGAGAACAAAATGCCGCCGCAGGGACACGTGAACACCGGACAGAAGATGTGGCAGGGGGTAGTGATAGGCACTTTCATCCTGTTCGTGGCGACGGGAACAGTGATGTGGTTCTTCAAAGGAGAAGTATCTTCCGGCGTTTTCCAGTGGTGCCTGGTTATCCACGATCTGGCGTTCATCGCCGGATTTGCTATGCTCCTGGTTCATATCTATCTGGGCGCCATTCATCCAAGAATGGAACGAATCTTTTCGTTCCATGCTGGATGGGAAGATATCCGAACACTATGCCAAGGACCACTACGGCAAATGGTACGATAGCATCACCAACGGTAACAAACACTAGAAATCTACGGAAGCATACTGATTCGAGGACAGGTTGGAAATCACCGAAAGGATATTAGAAGCACTGGAGGAGAGGCAGGCGCAAGAGGGTTCATTGCCCGAGCTTCTTGATCTATATCGCAATCTATTGCTTCTTCAGACGGGAGCAATGGCAAGTCTCTCTCTGCCCCTGCCTCTCCTGACACATGATCAGGCTACAGATCGCTTAAGTAAGGGCATCCCACTGATAGGTTGGGATACCCTTACTGTTGACTGGCCGGTTTTTCAAAAGCTCTTCCAGAAATCCGCCGCTGAGATCGGCAAGTATGCCGATCATTCGCACAACGAAGCAGATTATCTACTTGAGCTCCCGCTTTTGCAGCAAGTAACCAAAGCCTGGTATGAAAATGTGTCCTTATCGAGTTGGGCAGAGACGCTCGGCCTGGGCGAAGATCTTCTGACATCAGCTATTGCTTGGGCTATCAAACCGTTCTTGATGGCCCAAGCAGATATCCTCGCCGGTTTGATCAAACAAGAGCATTGGAGACGAGGCTACTGCCCGGCCTGCGGGGGCAAGCCCGATTTCGCTTTCCTGGATAAGGACCGCGGATCCAGGTGGCTTTTGTGCTCCCGCTGTGATACCCAGTGGCTCTTTCAACGTCTGGAGTGCCCCTACTGCGGAAATGCGGATCAGAAAAAGCTGGCTTTCCTCACTGATGAGCAAGAGCGATTTCGGCGATTCTCGGATTACCAAAGGTTGAAATGTAACGGAGATCGCTGGAGCCGCTTGTTGAGGGGACAATCGTGCATCTTGTTTCACTGTTCGGTCTTTGGAGATGTGCTACAATAGTAATGCAAAGGTGATAGAAAAAGTTCTGTCTATTGATACCTCAGCTCCACCACAAACACGGAAGAGCTTCCTGACCCGTTAGGTTTGGAAGCTCTTTTACTAAGTGAGAAAGAACCGAATCCTCGAAAGGGGATTGAAAGACCGTGGGAGGAAACGAAGCTGAAACCAAGTCCTTCCGGCATGCCTGATTTTGCGCCTTCGGTGGCTACAGATGGTGGCGTTCCCTTTTTGGAGCCATAACGAATCACCTGAAACATATGAGGCTCATCTTGTATTAGAAGAGACTCAGGCTTTACAATCGGATGTGCTTGACATATCATTGTGTCAAAGCAAAACAGGAGCGAGGTCGGGTCACTACGAGTTGATATGGAAAATCACGGCCTAAATGTGAATATGTGGTTACGTTTTGTGACTTACAGGAGGATACATGGAAGAGACAGTTGCCCCCAATTTGGAGAAGTCACTCGCGCGGACAGAATTAAACGCCGGCATCAGTCTTAAAGCGGCACAAGCAGTCGTTCAGACACTCAAAAAATACTGCAATGCCCTAAAGGTCGGCAATCTGAAAGACCTCCAGGTGGCAATTAACGATGTCGAAAAAGCCGAACTTGCCTTGCGCCAGCAGATTGCCACCACCAAAGCAAGCTGGGATGTTGATGTAGACGCATATCTGAGCAGCAATGCCTTTATTAAAGAGATATTGGCTATGGGGGAACAGAAGGGTATTCGCATTTTTGAACGAGATGACCGGCTTTACTGTTACCCCGTTCTTGTCCGGGTTGTTCCTTCAGAGCGACTGGTTCGCATTGACAGGACCGGCGAAAAAAGACTGCGCCCGACTGTGCTGGTGAATAGCCTCAAGGAACTACAGAAAAAACCACCCCGTTTCCGCCCTGAAGCCTTCCTGGATGCGCTTTACACAGCCTACAAGAAAGCGGTACAAATTAAAGGTAAAGGTCTACCTATTTCAGGAACTGTAATATCCTTACTGGAAATATATGAGCTTTTTACTCTTTTGCCAGGACAGTCAAAAGAATATTCGAGACAGGAATTTGCGCGGGATATCTACCTTCTTGACCGGAGCGGGGTTTCTGCTACACGGAAGGGCGCAAAAGTCAGTTTACCCGCCAGCACCGGAACAAAAATACCCAGTCGTACTCTGAGTATTATTAACGAAAACGGAGAGGAAAAACTATATTACGGCATTTCCTTTTCCGATGAGGAGGTGCAGTAATGCCTGAGTGCATGAAGTTGGATGATTGGTTGTCAGTTGCCAGAAAGGAATACCTCCAGGATTTTATAAAACAAGGTGGAGCGGCGGTCAAGTTCATTGTTCCAATAAATGGACCGGAAATGTTAACAATAAGATCCGGAGTGCAACGTCTGGCAGAGGAAGAGGGTTTTCTTTATGCCTATGTGGACGGCGCAACCGTCAAAATACACTGGATTGAGCAACTCTTCTACCATGTGGCAAAACAGGTTGATTGGGATAACCTTGTGTATGCTTTTTTGCGTAAAACGCTTCAATCCCATTACAAATTACCGGAGAGCCGGAATGAATTTAACCTAGAGCAAATTGCAGTATTAAACGGGTACGAGAAACCGGAAATGCAACGGCCTATTAATGTCAGGCTTAAAGAAGCTCTGTTCCGTGATTATGCCATGACCCAGGAATTCCGCATAGCAATGATCACGCTGTGCCGCCATCAGCTTGACCCTAGTGAGGATAGCATAAACCTCTGCGTCTCGGTAAAGGAATGGCTGACAGGGGAGCTGGGACTTGTATCCGCATTGAAACGTGCGCTCATTTTCCAGAAGATTGGGAGACACAATGCGAGGAATATGCTATTTTCGTTAGCTCACTGGCTTCATCTATCCGGTAAGAACGGTCTTGTACTGGTGCTTGATATCTCTCGCTATACGCAGGACAGGCCAAAAGAGCGGGACGGCGCGCTCTATTACAGCACTCCCGCAGTAGTTGACTGCTACGAAGTTCTGAGGCAGTTTATCGACGGCACGGATGAATTAGATTTTTGTTTTTCCGTCGTACTGGCGCCAGTCAGATTCCTGGATGAAGGTGACAGGCGGAGTGTCAGCGCTTACGATGCATTGAAACTACGCATCTGGGATGAAGTTCACGACAAAGTACATGTTAACCCGCTTGCTTCTCTAATACGCATCTGTTCCTGCTAAAATGCCCAAAGCTATCACAGGGAGAGAAAAATGACAGTCGATAGGAGAATGGAAAGTCGCCGTGCCATCGAAGCCTTGAGGGCGGGTGTTCCCAACCAGGATGCCGTTCAAGCCCTTGGCAGTTCACAATCGGACCTGGAAAAGAAATTTAGAGAGCAATTGAAAGCAGTTCAAGATAATTTCACACAGGGTAAGCAGAGTCTGGGGACACTAATAGCCGGTGATTTTGGTTCGGGAAAGTCGCATCTTTTGGAATACTTCAAACACATTGCATTAGCAGAGAATTTTGTTTGTAGCAAGATTGTCATTAGTAAAGAGACTCCGCTTTACAATCCAGCCAAAGTTTACAGGGCAGCAATTGAAGCGGCCACCGTTCCTGGAAGACGTGGGGCGGCACTGACTGAGATTGCCACTCGCCTCAACTTTAAAAGTCCTGCTTACTCCGAGTTTTACAAGTGGGTTCAGTCCACCAATATCGGAATCAGTTCACGATTTGAGGCGGCAGTTTATCTCTACGAATATGCAAAAGGGGATGATGAAATAAGAGACCGTATCATCCGTTTTTGGTCAGGCGATCCAATAAACGTGTCACAGTTCAAGAAATACCTTAAGGACATGGGAGAGGGGGCTAGTTACAAGATAGATAAAGTTTCGGCTGGCGAGCTTGCCCTGCAAAGATATCTGTTCACTCCTCATCTTATGGTCGCTGCCGGGTACTCCGGTTGGGTACTCCTGGTTGATGAGGTCGAACTTGTTGGTCGCTATTCCTTGAAACAGCGGGCACGGTCGTATGCTGAACTGGCTCGCCTTATGGGGAAACTAGAAGGCTTGAACCTACCGGGACTCACTTGTATTTTTGCTATATCCGCCGACTTTGAGTCAGCAGTACTAGAGTATAGGAATGATGAGGAAAAAATCCCCGCCAAGTTTCAGGCTGACGGAGATTCACTCTTTGCTAGCCAAGCAGAGCGTGGAATGCAATTGATACGCCGGGATAAGACCCCCCTTGATAAATTGAACACCGCGATGATTCTCGACACTTTTGAGAAAGTTCGCTCCGTATACGCCACAGCTTATGGCTGGGAGCCTCCGGCGGAGCATGCTCCGCCGGACAACACTGCTCGTATCCGCCAGCACGTAAAACGCTGGATAACAGAATGGGACCTCAGGAGATTATACCCCGATTATAAACCTGAGATTGAAACTTCCGAACTCAAACAGGACTTAAGTGAAATGCAGAACTTAGAACCGCCCAACGAGGAGTCTTCCGAAGAAAGACAAGCACCGGCAGAGTCAGGGGAATAAAGGAATGTCTATTCCGTTCCGCGATGATGAAGAACTTGAAGAGCTGGGGGCTGCGGCATATCTGAAGATTGAGATAGAGGCATCCGGCTACCGCGGCGCATTGTTCCTTATCAACGGCCGGGGTGAGCCGATGGAATATACTTATACGCGTATAGAGATCCCCAACACTTTCTTATGGCGCAAGGCGGACATACATCGTTACGCCACGCGCAAGATTGCCGCGTCGCTATTCTCTCTATGTCCAGAGACACCCAAACTCATCTTTTGTCTTGCGGAAGAAGCAGGCAGCGAACTCTTTTGCCAGGATATCAGCGTGTCCATCCCTGTTTGTCGTGTTGCCCCTGCTACATCACCCGTCTCGTTCACGAGTAATGAAGTCAGAGAAGAGACAAATACCTCAGAGCGAAAGCAGCTCTTCTGGTTCCCGGCGCCTCCCGCCGAAGGCTCGATTGAATACAGTTTATTCCAGAGGATCATATCTTCCGGGTTATTATCCGAGCCTTTCGAGCGGGCGGAAATCGGACTCCGTGAAGTTTACAAATAGGTTGTCTCGGGCTATAGTCATAATTGAATTCAGCCTGAAGGCAAGTTTCCACCTAAACACCATTCTAAAGGTCAGGAATGAAGACAAACTGGCTGCAGGAAAATAATGCTGAAAAAGCATCTAAAGTTCGCTGGCTCGGTATATTTAACCGCCGATTGTTGTTAGAGGAGCACGAACTAAAGTATCTGACAATTCATAAACCGCAGTGTCATGAGCCCCTTTCTTTGGCTACCGGCAGGTCAGCAGAGGCAGCTACAAATCTTCCGATAGCTCCGTTGGATTACCCTTGCGATGCCCTATTTATTTCAGCAATGGCTACCTCAAAAGAACAAGGTGCCGTTTTTCTTGCGGATGTCCCTGTCAGTGAAGAACCTCTGTCTAAGGATAGCGCACCTTCAGCAGTGGAAGACCAGTTATGGGAGAAACTCAAGCTGAAAAGCGGTACACAGGAGATTCCTCTTGCCCGAAGGTTGGCCTATTTACTGCAACCTCCGAAAGAACTTCTGCTTTCGCCGGAAGGACCACTCGATTGGGCGAGGACTCCTTTTCCATATCAGGTGGAGGGAATTAAGATACTGGTTTCCAGAGATGCTCTTCTGCTCGCGGACGATATGGGTCTCGGAAAAACCATGCAGGCAATCGCGGCGATGCGTATGCTTGTGCATCAGAGGCGTCTGGACCACGCCCTGATTGTTGTTCCTGCGGGGTTAATAATCCAGTGGCGGAAAGAGTTGCGCTTCCTGGCGCCAGAGCTACGTATCAGCACGGTGCACGGTCCATCTGAAGAAAGGGCTTATCAGTGGACTGTTCCAGCGCATGTGTTTTTGACCAGCTACGAGACATTGCGCGGCGATTTCACAGTAAATCCGAGGTCACCCCCGCGGCGGAGGACGTGGGACTTGGTAATCCTTGACGAAGCCCAAAAGATAAAAAACAAAGATGCCGATATCAGCCAGAAGTGCAAACGGTTGCCACGCCGGCGGGCATGGGCGCTCACGGGTACTCCCCTTGAAAATAGCCCCGATGACCTTGCCTCGATACTTGAGTTCACCAAACCCCTGGGGCAAGGCGAAGAACCGACTCGGATTGTACCTGGTCCCAGAATGCAGGAAATACACCGAGGTCTACAACTTCGTCGGAAGAAAGTTGATGTTTTGCGTGAACTTCCTCCCAAAACTGTTTCCATTGTGTTGCTGCCTCTAGCTGAAAAACAACGTGAAACATATAACCGGGCAGAAAAGGAAGGCATCATACAACTGAAAGAGAAGGGTGCATTAATTAGAATTGAAAATGTCCTGGAGCTTATTCTCAGGCTCAAACAGATATGCAATTTCTGCCCCAGAACCAGTGAATCAAGTAAATTGGACGATATGGAAGCAAGGCTATCTACCTTAATATCAGAGGGGCACCGAGCAATTGTCTTTTCCCAGTTCGTTGACGATCGATACGGTATTCTGGCGATAATGCGAAGGCTAAAGTATCTCAAGCCACTTTTTTCACAGGTGCTCTCAATGCACAAGAGAAGGACAAGGTTGTTCATTTGTTTAAATCCAGCCCAGAACATAAACTCCTACTACTTTCTCTACGCGCTGGCGGGCAAGGGTTGAATCTTCAGGAAGCATCCTACGTTTTCCACTTTGACCGCTGGTGGAACCCAGCAGTAGAGCATCAAGCTGAAGATCGTACCCACCGTCTGGGACAGACTCTGCCGGTACATATATATAAATATACTTGTGAGAATACTATCGAAGAGAGAATTGATGACATTCTCCATAAGAAACAACTCCTTTTTGATGAGCTTGTGGATGATGTCTCAATTAACTTGAGAACTACACTTACCGGGGAAGAGCTCTTCGGTCTTTTTGGTTTGACCCCACCGAAACCGGACCATGCCGCTGGTAGTAAGAACACTGTTCAATAGAGTTCTGTACACCGTCAGCGATAATTTGGGACTGCGATTGGGGACAACGGTCAATTGACAGTTGGGGCTTGCTTCTATCACTTGGAGCCGGAGAGTATTATTTGAGGGACGGACAACCGGTTAGCGTGTTGCCGTCAGTTCCCTGATAGAAAAATGGAGCGCAGAAGGAGACAAGAATCTCCGCGCCGATGTGAGGACAGTCGGAGGTTATCAGAACCATCATGTATCTCATCAGTCCGTGTTTGACGGGGAGTTCGACCCTCCCCCGTCTCCACACCAAACACCGATTCTTCTTCTGATGACTTGCCATTCTGCTATAATGTTCAAAGACAGACGATGGATAGCGGGATTTACTAAAATGACAACACAAGCAGCTTTACAATATCTTCTTGAGAATATTTACAGATTGAAGGTGCCTTATCGGCCGTGCGGAATGCAATTGAAGCAGCTGACCTCATGACTGTATCGCCACCGCTTCCCGTAGAAATCGTAAGTCGGTCCGCCCAGCTCGATGTTGCCGTCCAAGAGATGGCTGCAGGTTCTCAGGCCATTGCCCTTGATACCGAGTCCAACAGCCGCCACCGTTATCCCGAGCAGCTTTGCCTCATTCAAATCGCCACAAAACAAAAAGTACACCTCATCGATACGATATCCCTGAAGGATATCGCGCCCCTGAAAGAAGTCCTGGAAGATGATTCCATCAAGAAAGTAGTTCATGGCGCGGATTACGACATCCGCTGCCTAGACCGGCATTACGGATTTCGTATCCGCAACCTTTACGACACCAGCATCGCTGCCCGCTTTGCCGGCATTGCCAAGTTCGGCTTAGCAGACCTTATCGAGAAACTGCTGGGCGTCACCATTCTTAAGAGCGAGCGACTTCAGCAAGCTGATTGGGGGCGCCGCCCGCTCTCCGCCGAGGCCCTTGAGTATGCCTCCACCGACGTCCTCCACCTCTTCGCACTGAGAGAGATATTAGATCAACGGCTACAGAGTTTAGGGCGGACGGCATGGGTTGCCGAAGAGTGCGCTCGGCTGGAAGAGGTGCGATATGCCGCACCAGATTTAGAGACCGCATACCTACGTGTGAAAGGGGCAAAAGAGCTGGACGGACGCGGCCTCGCGGTCCTTCGCAGTCTCTTTCTATTTCGCGACCAAGAGTCTCGCCGTCAGAGTCGGCCGCCCTTCTTCGTAATACCCGATACCGCTCTCATCACGCTTGCCGCCAGTCCTACGGCAAACCTTTCAAAGTTCCCCGGTCTGGGGCAAACCGGGTTGCAGCGGTTTGGGCGAGGGCTCCAGCAAGCAGTACGCGAAGGCTTGGCTGCGCCGCCAATCGAACGGCCGCTCAAGCTGGTCAAACGCCCCAGTCATGAACAGGTAGATCGTCTCAGCAGCCTCAAGGCGTGGCGTGCATCTCTGAGCGCCGCCCTTTCCCTCGATCCCTCACTCCTCTGGCCCACAGCCAGTCTCGAAAGACTTGCCAAAGCTCCTGACACTTTTGACAGCGAGCTCGACTGCGATGACATCCGTCACTGGCAGCGCGACAGCTTTGCTTCCTCGCTCCGCGCTCATCTGAAATCCTTGCCATGATCCAGACCCGGCGTTGCGAGGTCGAGCCACTAAGTTTGCCATAGCCTGGTTTTCACTGGGGCAGGCCTTGTGTCCACGCACCATTCATAGTGAGTTGGTCTTGTAAATCATCAGGCGAGGGCCAGAGTGACAGGCTGCCTGCGAAAACGATACTTTCCGGCCTGAGCCAGCGTCTGAGGCACGTACTCCTGCGGCACATCCACCAAGGTATGATCCTCCATAATGCGAATAGCGCCGATGGCATGACCGGGAAAATCGGCATGATGAGCGATGGTGCCCACCACATCAGCGGGACGAATGCCCTGCGCCTTGCCTGCGCTCAGTCTAAGCCGGACCATGCCTTTTTCACGAGTGGCGGCACCGGACCGGCCATTACCAGTCCCCCTGACAGGGCGTTTGATATCCCTCCTCAGCATCTTGGGACGCTCCTCGATGAGTTCGCTCACAGGCGCAATGGGCCGCTGTTTGGCATTAATGCGAGACATCTTGATGGCCACCGCTGCAATATCGGCAAGGTCATGTCCGGCCTCTGAAAGTTCCTGGACGATCTCTCTTTCATGGGTGCAGCGTCCGCGCTTGAGCCAGATATCGAACTGATTCATCAACCGGCTCTTGCGATTGGCGTGAATTTCCGCCTCAGTGGGAATGGGCATCGGGGTGATCGGCTTCTTGGTATACCCCTCAATACGATGCAGATACCACTTCTCCTTGGGCGTCACAAAAGAAATAGCGATGCCGGTTTTACCCGCCCGCGCCGTGCGCCCGATACGGTGCACATACATTTCCGTGTCCTGTGGCAGATCAAAGTTGAAGACATGTGAAATGTCATCGATATCCAGCCCCCGCGCCGCCACATCGGTGGCTACCAGAGTGGTAATCTTGTCGCGGCGGAAACGGTTCATCACCTGTTCCCGGGCGTTTTGATTCAGATCTCCGTTAAGCGCCTCGGCAGGGAATCCCCTCTCCTCCAGCGCCGTCACCAGCTCGGCGGTTCCGATACGGGTGCTGACGAAAACCAGCGCCCGGCTGATATCCTCCACCTCAAATACACGGGTCAGGGCCGCCAGCTTGTCCTTTCTGTTGACCAGCAGATAGCGCTGATCCACCGACTCCACCGTAAGCTGCTTGCTTTTGATGCTCACCGACTGCGGCTCGCGCATATACTGGCTTGCCAGGCGACGGATTTCCTCCGGCATGGTAGCCGAGAAAAGGGCCGTCTGACGATCCGGAGAAGTGCAGCCAAGGATGGATTCGATATCATCGATGAAGCCCATGCTGAGCATTTCATCCGCCTCATCCAGAACCACGGTACTCACCCGGCTCAAATCAAGGACCCCTTTTTCGATCAGATCAAGCAGTCGCCCCGGAGTCCCCACCACGATCTCCACACCCTGCCTCAATCGGCTGATCTGCACGGTATAAGACTGACCGCCGTAAACCGGCAGCACGCGCACATTGGAATGTTGCCCGTAATCGCGCATGGCCTCGGCCACCTGAAGCGCCAGCTCCCGCGTGGGAGACAGCACCAGGGCCTGCACATGTTTCTGCCCGGCCGTCAAATTCTGAAGGATGGGTAATGCGAATGCGGCCGTTTTGCCGGTTCCCGTCTGGGCCTGAGCGATAACGTCCGTGCCTCTCAGCATCATCGGAATAACGGCGGATTGAATGGGAGTGGGGGTCTCGTAGCCAAGATCGGCCACGGCCTGCACCAGTTCCTGATGCAGGTTCAGTAATTCAAATTCGGTTGCCATAGTACTCCTCTGCCTGTTTAATTTTAGTCCACTGTTGTCGCCGGTCCTTGCGGAACGGTTTCCCCTTCAAATGCCAACAGTTGACTCGATCCACAAGCAGTGAGCCTATACTGTCTGAAACAAAAAACCGCCTCCCTCGCAAATGAAAGGGCAGACGGCATCTTGCTCGCATATCCTCTGGTTTTACGTGGCCAACTATTACTGTAACACACATTTGCACTATTGTCTCTAAAATCCTGTTTATGATAGGGGAAAGGTCAAGGGCATCATCTCAACCTTAAACCGTGGGTGCACACCTATGGCCAAATCTGACCACACTCGATTGACTTTTCACCAGGCGGGTGAGCACAGCTATCCACGGATTTCAATGTTATTGCGAGCTCGGCGAAGCAATCTTTTTCCCCCTCCCTCTAGCTCCCTCCCACAAGGGGAGGGAGAAATCTTTCCTCCTCTCCCTTGATGGGAGAGGACAGGGTGAGGGTGGATTGCCGCGTCGCCCTTCGTCATCAGAGGGCGATCACAGAAGGATCGCCCCTACAGGGCTCCTTGTGCAATGACAGGTGAGCTATGCCCAACTGAATTTTCAACTCACTTGATCAGGGGTTTCCTGGCATGCATCCCTGGGAGACCGATGAGCGCGTTGCCCGTGCCACCGAAAAATCACACCGAGCGTTCGATCCTCTCTTTGAGCGCCTGCACGATCTCCTCCGATAACCTTTGAACGCCGTATCGGACCAGGAACGACAGGGGACCTGACACATCGCCACCGGCGGTGAGGATGGCTTTCCGGTTCATAGGCTCCAGAGTGTAGTAACGCCTCATCCGATTACCCAATACCTTCCCTTCCAGGACCACGCGTCGCGATGGGACCAACTCGGTGATGGTCATCACAAAATTGACCGTAACAACAAACTTGGCGGTAATGCGAACCCGGGATCCCACATCAAAGGGCCCCTCAGAGATTTTCTCGATCTTCTTCAGAGAGGGTATCCATCGGGGCCATTCTTCAACATGCTCAACCCTCGCCCACGCTTTCTCTGCGGTGGCGTTAATTTCGGTGCTGGCGCTGAATTTCATTCTGTATCTCCAGTTTCTGTAACCACATACAAAGGTTCTCCTCCACCCGTGATCAGCGGCTCCCCATGTCAACGGTTTTAGCTATTTTAGCACACTCAGCCAAAGTCGATATTGATAGAGAGCGCAGGGGGCAAATGGGTTCATGCTCCAAAAAAGGAACGCCATCGGCTGTAGTCACGGAAGGCGCAAAATCAGACGTGCCTCAAGGACTTGGTTTTTGGAGAGACGACTAACCAAAACAGCTATCCGGTA
>Ga0265296_1002765_pt1 | contig 17160 bp, 17 predicted proteins | sample MunlanPumphouse1_FD_189073 | JGI IMG/M metagenome (GOLD analysis project Ga0265296, IMG submission 189073) | Groundwater microbial communities from a municipal landfill in Southern Ontario, Canada - Pumphouse #1 | ecosystem: Environmental > Aquatic > Deep subsurface > Groundwater | place...
CATCGGGTAAACGTCTCTGAAGTCAAATCCTGCGCCACCTCCTCCGAATTAACCTTTAAAAAGACAAAACGATAGATTTTTCCTATCCATTGATCGTAAATTTGACTAAATGTTTCTTTTAAATCCATAGTTTAGGGGTAGGACACGAGTCCTACCTACTATATATACGTATGTCCCACCTAAATTTCCCTAATTTTTAACTGATAAAAGGTGTCGTTTTTCTCACCCATTCTCTCAACTACTCCCTGATCTAACAGCCGTTCAAAATCCCTTCTTAATGTTCTCTTGGTAACTTCGGGCAAAATTTGTTTTACCTGCCAAACCTGGGCCCGGCCGTTTTCTCTTAAGAAAGATAGAATCTTATCTTGCCTGTTCGGCGATGAGGTCGCGACCTCATCTTCACTTTCGCTTCTGCTTTGCAGAAGCTCAGTAAATAAAGATGGCTGGGCTTTTAATTCTCCATCTATTTTAATATATTCTGCCTGGATATTCAAGACATCCTGGCTAGCCGCCCAGTTTTGGGTTTTAGCCACCTCAAAGAAACTATCCAGCACCGCCAAACCTTCCTCGTTTGGCTTTGCCAAAATATCATCGGCTAACTCCCGCATCTTATAACGCAAAGGTTCCTTTTTTGGAAAAAGCAAAGTCAACCGGTAAAGATTTTGGGTAAGCTGGATGAGATTATTTTTTTCCATTGATATAAGTTATTAATATAAGTTAGCAAAAATAAAAAGATGAGGCAATGCCTCACCGTCCTCAATGAATCTACTGATTCATTTCTACCTTCGCCCGCTCGAGCGAAGCGAAGAGTAAAGAAGAAATTTATTTCTTCGCCCGCTTCGCGGGACTCGGTAAAAAAAGAACCCCTTTTGTTTTATCTCGCGGGGTTCGATACGAGTTTTGCCAGATTGATAGAGAGCTAGATCACCGACACCGAGAATATGTGCCCCTTGAGCTCACTTGCCGTTATAGGCAAGTTTCTTGCACTCTGGGCATGTTGCTATGTGTCCCTCTCCATAAGAAACTAACTTTACCTCCACCTCTTTCCTACAAGACAAGCAAATCACATTCTTTTTCATTACTGTCCTTCCTTTCCAGTTAAAACAATACCACATTTCTGTGGCATTGTCAACAATAATTTTACTCTTCGAGCATGATACTCTCAGGGTCGAATGACCTACGGGACGATTAGGGCTGGCATTCCTCGGGTAAAATCGTATAAGAATATGATTCAAAGGTTAATAACCCGCTTAGCTGGGGGCATCCTCCGGCAATCTGAATTGCTATTGGTATATTTTCAAACCAAGAATCGGCTACAACTGTTTCCGGAGAATTTTGGATAAAGAGCCCGTAACTTCCCGAATTTTTCATAATCAAATCTTCAAATTCAACTTTTGTTTCTAAAACATAAATCGCCCCATGCGTATCTATCAGCCCTACTCCCCCATAACTGATGACAACATTTTTTAAAACAGAATTCTGGCCAAGGGGACTGAAATAAATTCTATCCCAATATCCGCAGAGAAAATCACCCCGAGTTTTGCCGCCGCTTTCATCATCGCAAATAAAAGTAAAGATAATTTTTTCCGCCGAGCTTGAGGCGTTTAAAGTGCCGTTTATCTCTAACTTCCTGTTGGCTAATAATTTAATTATTACCCCCGGTTCAACGGTCAAAATAACATTTTCTGAAACCTTTAAATTATCAGCTATATAAGGCAAACTCTTGCCTAATGTCCAGTTTTGATTGATTGTCCCGCGAATATAAATTCCGTTTAGGCCGTTATTAACAGCAATATTATTTTTAAAGACGGGGTAACTGTCTGAAACGAAAATTACGCCGTGAGGATAACCTACTTCTTCAAAAGTATTACCCTCAACAAGGGCAGTACTTCCTCCCCCAATAATCATTCCAGCCCAAGTATTTTTAAAAATTGAGTTTTTAATCGTTGGACTCCCTCCGGAAATCACAATTGCCTCACCCGAAGGAGCATTTTGAATTGTCAGATTTTCTATTGTGCTTGAAGAATTCCTTAGACTTAAACCGGATATGTTAATACTCTCTAAAATAGAATTTTTAAAAGTGATCGAAGTTGAATCAACGATAATAAAATAAGAGTCATCTTGTTTCTTTCCGCCGTATTTTATTCGCATATAATCTAAAACAGAGCCTTGGCTTGTGGAAAAAAAATAAACTCGGCTCCACCAATTATCGCTTCCTGACGGGGGCAAAAAAGAAGTAAAAATGATTTCTTTACCGGCTTCGCCTTTGGCTATTAAAGTTCCCCTTACTATCAAGCTGTCGGGGCCTCCCCAGTAGTTTTGTTCTTTAAATTTTATTTCAACACCGGGCTCAATTCTTAATGTTTTCCCTTCGGGAATTGTCAGGCTATTAACAATATAAGGACTGCCAAGATAAGTCAGGGTAATTTCCGAAAACTCGTCAAATGGCAATCCGGAGATTGTTGTTGAAGAAACTGAAACCGAATTTTGGGCTCTCGGCGTGCCGTTGATTTTATTGCCACTGGCATCTAAGCCGTTTCTAATTAATAAATTATTACTCGCCCAATTAGTGGAAGTGGCGCTAGATGTTGCGCTAATTCTTTCCATTGAAATATAATTTGGCGTACTGCTCCCCGCCGGCCAGCCCGCAGAAAAATCAAAAAAATCAATTAAATTATTCTGACTATCCCTTAACTCTAATTTTTCGCCGTCGTTATTCATTCTTGTTCCCCCATAAACAAAATCAGCAGTAATATCTGTTGCCTTTTCAGCTCTTTCCAGCAGATAAAAACCACTATTAGTAATTGTCTTAGTTGCAGCAGTAGAAGTGGAAATAATAATTGAATATGTGGTTGTGCCACGACTCCGGATAAGGGTCCAACCGCTTAAATCAATAGTAGAAGTTGTATTGTTATAGAGCTCTATCCATTCATCCCAACTCGAAGTTGCTGTCCCCATCCAAGCGATTTCGTTAATAACGACTAATAAAGAAGGGATTTCCGGAATTGTTTCGATAGTTGTAGTCGCAACGGTAGTGGTCGCAACCGTAGTGGTCGCCGTTATTGTTTCTATTACTGCCACGACTGGGAGACTTTGATTTTGAACGCCCGGCGTCGGATTTTGGATTTCAAAATCAATATAACTTTGGGTAGTCGTTGACCATTTCCGACCAATGCTTTTGCCAGCTTGAATTTCGCCCCACTCTGCCTCATCCATGATCTCTCTTTTGGGACTCTTTAAAATTAAAAAATTACCTTCGGTCAGGGTCAAACTTAAAAAAATATCCGCTCCGGTAGAACTAGCAACAAGAAAATGGCTCAGAGCCCCGATAGTTTTCCCTTCAAAATGAGGCGAGGAAATAAAAGACGCGAAATCACTTCCAGTTTGGGTTTTTCTTTGAATATACCAATTGCTTAAACTTACGGCTTGGCTATTGGGATTATAAAGTTCAACAAATCTTTCTTTGATTGGAGAAATCTGAACTTCGCTAATTAAAATTTTAGGCGTTGCCGGCTCCGACGGCGGCGACGCTGTGCCATAATTAAAAACAACTGTCGGTTCTGATTGAAGTTTGACCTCAATCAATTTCTCGGCAGTTATTTCAATTTTATCTTGCGAAGATTCCAGTAGAGACCCGATCTCTACGGAAACTTCTTTGCTTTCGCCATTGTTTTCCCTTTTACTATTTTCTCCATTTTCACCCGTTTCCCCCTTTTCACCATTTTCACCCTTTTCACCCGTTAATTCTTCGGTTTTTTGAGATAAAATGTCAATTTTTTCTGTAATATCATCTAAAATTTCCTGCATTTCATCTAATGTTGGAGATCCGATCTCCAACTGTGAACCGATCTCCAACTGTGAAACAATTTCAACCGTTTCTCCCGTTTCTCCCGTTTCCTCCGTTTCGTCCACATCAATTTGCCCCGCTTTCGTTGATTGACTTACTTGCGCCCCGCCCAGGCCCGCCAATTCCTGAATCTTTGTCACTGCTTTTTCCGCTTCTTTCATCAAACTAACCAGAGTTAATTTCATTTTTTCTAAAAAGGAAAGTTGTTTTACTTGCTCTTTTTCAGCCAATGCCTGCTCTTCTGCCGCCAAAACCAATGTTTGTTGAAGCTCCCGTTTCACCTGCTCCTTAAATTCTTTTTTCACCCCTTTATTAATTTCTACATACGACCCCCATTTTTCGTAAAGCGTCGCAAATTGCGATTCAAGCGATTTCCCTTTATTACCGATTGAAGGATTCACTCCTTGCCCGAATGAAGTCGGTTTATTCGCCCAACCCATTTCCGTTACCGCATATTCCCAAGCAACCTCATGGGATTCATTACTCATCCGAAAATCAAAATACCGCCATAAGCCGTTATATGTTTCTACTCGTCTTACATTTTCAAACGCAGATAAAATCTCAAGTGTCTTATTGGTCATATCAAAACTATTCAAAGTCAAGGCTGCCATTGGGCTAGGAACTTTCCCAGAAATTACTCTAAAAACATCAAGCGCTGTTCCTTTGTAATAACCTGCGATATTTAATCTTCTATCTAAAACGCTGTTAAAATAGGCATTGGATTTATTCTTATAGTTTTGGGAAACCACCATATCAATAAAATCCATTTCGTTTAATGAGGTCAAAACGAGCAAGCCGTAAGTTACATCGGCGCCGGTTTCTCCACTCCTGATTACTAGATTCAAAACCGTTTTCAATTTAGCGTCACTGACCATAACTTCCGAAAGAATTTTCATCAAATCTAGAGTAGTTTTAATTTGCTTCACATCACTATCGCTGACTTCTAATTTTTTTGCTGAAACAATATCAGTTAATAACAAATTAGCGATTACCGCTGAAGTAATCGCCAGAAATAAAGCTATTTTTTTACCATTTCCCATTTGAAATAATTTCACGAATAAATTCTTCCGAACCGCCACTAAACATATATATTTTAGAATTTATTTTCAAAAAAAACATGTATGGCCCAAGCGAAAGATCTTTCGCTATTTTAATAATTTTTGATCCTTTTATTGTTTTTTCCTCTAATGTACCAATAAATCCAAAACTGTTTGTAAATTTTTCTGTCCATTGCTTTAAATTTTCGTCATTATTAACTTTAAATATATCCACCGACATAGTCCTTGTTTCACTTTCTTTCCCCGCTATAAAAATACTAGTAGCAATATATCCTTCCTCTGTTCTTTCGGGAGTATATTTAATCTCACTTACTCCCCTCCAAACCAACGGAACCTTGAACTCGTAGCCGTCTATTTTATTTATTACTTTATACTCGCTGCCGAAACCGAATATACTTTTTGCCACTTTCACCCCGGTAGGCAAACTTTTATTTAATGCCTGAACATCCTTTTGGTTATTCTGCCGATAAAAAAATCCGCCACCGGCTAAAAGTAAAACAAAAATTAAAATCCCAATTTTTTTAACCATATATCAAGTTTTTATTTATAAAAACGCGGATGAAGATGAAGTCGCTACTTCATCGCCTATTTAATTATACGCCAAGCTTTTACAAAATAAAAGCGGAAGTGGATAGATGAGTTACTCAATAGAAAAGGGCGTCAGCGTTGACACCCTTTTTACTTTTTTTCACCTCCTTTAATTGTTTTTTCAAACAACTAGGACAAATCCCATGGCTTACCCCGTCCCCTCCCTCCTTCTCTCTGAATTTCTTTTTGCACCACGCGCAAATCATCTCTATCATCCGAGCCTCCTAAATTATTTATGCTTTTAATTATAAACCTTTTATTTAAAAAGTCAAGGATTGTTTATAGTATTTTAAAAAATTCTTGTTCAGAGAGGATTTTGACGCCTAATTTTTGGGCTTTGGCCAGTTTGGAGCCGGGATCTTTCCCCGCCACTACAAAACTGGTTTTTTGAGAAACCGAATCTGTAACTTTCCCGCCTAATAGCTGAATTTTTTCTTTAGCTTTTTCCCGGGACATAGTTTTTAAGCTTCCGGTTAGAACGAAAGTCAGCCCTTCAAGTTTCTGATTTTTGATATTTGATTTTTGATATTCAATTTTTACTCCGGATTTTATCAGATCCTCAACCAGTTTTTGATTTAAGGGAGATTTAAACCAATTATAAATGCTTTCGGCAACTTTGGGCCCGACATTGGGAATTTTTTCCAATTCTCCCATATCTGCTCTTGATAATTTGCTAATATTGCCAAAATAATCGGCCAGATCAATCGCTGTTTCTTCCCCGACGTGAAGGATACCCAAAGAAAAAATAAAGCGGGGCAAAGTTATGGTTTTACTTTTTTCTATCGCCCCGACTATATTTTGGGCTTTTTTCTCGGCAAATCTGTCTAAAGACAGCAAATCCTCTTTTTTCAGCTTAAAAAAATCTGAGGCCTGGGAAATTAAGCCGGAATCTTGGAATTGATCAATAATTTTCGGCCCCAAGCCCTCAATATCAAATGCTTTTTTTGAAGCGAAATACTGCAAAAATTCTCTTTTTCTCGCCCCGCAGTTTTTATTCAAACAGCGCCAGATAACCTGATCATCGGGCCTGACTAATTTTGTCCCGCAAACCGGACAATTTTTTGGGAAATGGACTTCTTTTTCCCGGCCCGTTCTTAATTCGGAAAGGACTTTTATTACATTAGGAATCACGTCCCCTGCCCGACCGACGATAACCGTATCGCTAATCTTTACTCCCAATCGCAAAATCTCATCTTTGTTGTGAAGGGTAGCCCTTGAAACAGTGACTCCGCTGATTTGAACGGGCTCCAAATTGGCTACCGGAGTAATGGCTCCGGTTCTGCCGACCTGGAAAACAATATCTAAAATTTTGGTTGTGGCTTGTTTCGGAGAAAATTTAAAAGCGCGGATTGCCCGAGGCGATTTGCCGGCTACTCCCAATTTTTGGAAAAGAGAATTGTTATTTATACTGACAACTATGCCGTCTATTAGAAAAGGCAGGGTTTCCCTTTTTTTATTAACCTCCTGCCAAAATTCGATGACTTCTTTTAAATTACGGCAAATCTTGCCGAAATCCGTTTTAAACCCCAGAGAGGGCAGAATCGCGTGTTCTTCTGAATGTTTTTTTTGGCCAAAATCCGTAATAATGTCGTAGGCCAGAAATTTAAGCGGCCTTGAAGCGGCTAATTTCGGATCTAATTGCCTGATGGAGCCGGCAGCCAAATTACGGGGATTCGCAAAAAGAGGCAGGCCTGATTTTTGCTGCTCTTCGTTAAACTTTTCAAAGTCATTTTTTGCCATATAGACCTCGCCCCGAACAATAAATTGTTCGGGAATTTTCAATTTTAAATTTTCAATTTCTAATTTTAAAGGGATACTCTCAATGGTTTTTAAATTTTGAGTGACATCCTCTCCGATTTTTCCGTCGCCTCTTGTGGCTCCCCTAACAAAAATCCCGTTTTCATAAATTAAATTAATGGCAAAGCCGTCTATCTTAAGCTCAACGAAATATTCCAACAGCGAACTTTCGCGCAGCGAAAGCGAAGATGAAGATGAATCTTTAGATTCATCGCCTACCGAGCGAGTAAGCAATAGTCTTTTTATGTAATCTTCCCAGTCCTGTAATTCTTTTTCCGAAAAAATATCTTCCATTGAAAGCATTAAGGCGGAATGCCCGACTTTTTTAAAATCTTGCCGGGGCTTGCCTCCGATTCTCTGGGTTGGAGAATCTGCGGAAATAAACTCAGGGAACTGCTGTTCTAATTGGAAAAGTTCGTGTTTCAAAGAGTCTAAAGCAAATTCGGAGATTTTCTGCCGATCTTTGACATGGTAAAGATAACGATGATGATTTATCAGCGCTTTTAGTTTTTCAATTCTATTTTTCGCTTCTTCTCTCTTCATAAACCGAGTCCCGCTTTGCGGGACGAAGGTGAAGATGAGGCCGATGCCTCATCGCCAGTTAGCGGCTGATATATATGGCGCGGTTGGTAGTTTTGTATGTACCGACGGATGTAACACAGTAGCTCAAGGGCGCAGAACAACCTGGATCAGGCGAAATAATCACTTTAACGCTGTAAGAAGAAACGCCGAGAGAACCCGAATAACTAACTGTTGTCGTGTTATTTTCATAAAGCTCTCTTTCAATTCCGGTTTCAGCGGCGGCAAAAGCAAAAACCGATTCGCCGATATCTTGAACTATTTTTGTCTGGCCAAAGAGAATTGAATTTATTCCCAAGGCCAAAGAAAGCAAAATTCCCATTATTATTAATGACAAATAAAGAGTAATGCCTTTTTCAGTTTTGGATTTTGGGTTTTGAATTTTCATATTTATATCTCTATATCCAGGTTTCTTTGGGAAACCGTGGTCTGAATTTTAATTTTCGACTGATTCTTGCCTTTAATATCTAAAAATAAAGTAACCTTAGGCTGATCGTTATCTCTCTGGGTTTCTCCAGAAAGAACGATATTGAAAGAATTCACTTTAAGGTTAGCTGAAATTAAATCAACCGGGGCAGCCCCTGACTTTGATTCTTTTAATTTGAGGTCGGCTGAATCTATAAAAAATTCCTGGCAAATATTATTGTGATTAAGAAACTTTATTCCAACGCCCGAATAGGCAACTCCTTCCAGCGTCCTATTGGGGCCGGTTTTTTGGTAATTTAATTTAGTTGTTCCGGTGCAGCTGCCGCTAACGTCTTTTCTCGCCATTCTGATTGCCCGCGACATATAATCCAAAACATAAGAGGTCTGCCCTAGAATCTCCTGGGTTGCCAGGATATTTTTTTGGCCCTGCAGCGCCTGGACAAAAAACGAAGAAAGAGAGCCGATGAGCAAAGAAAAAATCCCCATTACGACCACTATTTCTATTAACGTAAAGCCGTTTTTCTTTATCATTGCATCCATTTGTATAAATTTTCCCGGATAATTACCTTATGGGGCCCTCCCTGCTCCTGCCAGGACACTTCAACTGAAACTTGCAAAATATCACTTCCTTGTGGCGTAATGGTAGTTTTTCTCTGGAATTTAGCTTTCGTGTTACAAACCGAAAAAGATGTCTGGGAGCACTCCCCAAGATAAGCACTGATTAGGGAAAAATCAACCGCATTAACAATATTATCTCCGTTAACATTACAGCGAGCACAAGCTTCTCCTGAAGGCACTTTTAGATAACAAAGGCCTGTGCCACAGGCGGAGAACCAGTCTTCTGCAGAAACAACACCGTCAAAATTAGCATCTCCATAAAAATCACAAGGAGGAATCCGAGGACTTAAACAGTTGCTGTTAGCAATGCCATTGTCCCAAGATATACTCTCTCCATTGTGAATTTTTAAAAAATTACCATCACGGATGTTTCTGACAATTTCAATACCCTCTTGGGCCAGGTAAATCGCCGTAAGCCTGGAAGATGCAGCTCTGTTGCTGCTTATGGTCTGATTAACCAAAGTAAAAACCGCTCCCACGCCTACGATAACAATAAACATTGAGATTATTACCTCTAATAAAGTGAAGCCCTTTTGAAACATTTTATTTAATATTAATTAACCCGGCTTTGTTGACGGTAATAGTTTTGGTCTTAGTTAAATCGGTTTTTAAGGCAAGGGTAATTTCGACCATATTTGCTTCAACAGTTGGGTCGGGAGGATAAAAATTAACCATTTTCCAACCCGCGAACGGTTGAAGCTTAACCCCTTTTTCAAAATTAATAACTTCTATAACTTTGCTAGAACTATTTGTGCATAATGCCCGCAATTGATAGCGGTCAGGACCAACAAGGGAAAGAGATAAATTGAAATAAACTCCGTAACCACTTAATTTTGCCGGCTGGCAGATTTCTTCTTTTCTGGCTGACATTGCCATTTCTCGAGCCCTGCTTAAATCCTGGACTAATTTGGCGGCTGACCTTTCCAGGGCTAAATTTTTTTCGCCTAAATTAAAATTGGGAAAAACTAAAGCGCTCAAAAACAAAATAATTCCTGTCACCACAATTAATTCTACCAAGGTGAAGCCCTTCATAAAAATAAATTAAGATAAAAATTTATTATTTTGTCGCCCCAGAATAGAGCCAAAAATGTTCCCGCTGCCAAAAATGGCCCAAAGGGAACCTCTGATTTTAAGGTCTTTTTTCCGGAAATTATCAACCCTATTCCTATTATAGCACCCAAAACTATGGCCGAAAATAAAGCTACGATAATATTCGGCCAGCCCAAAAATAAACCCATCAATATGGCTAGCTTAAAATCGCCAAGACCCATCCACCTACCTCGAGAAAAAACAATTATCGCCAAAAAGAACAAAGATGGCAAAATCCCAAATCCCAAATCCCAAATCTCAAACAAATTCCAATTTCCAAAATTCCAAATTCTAAACAATTGATATAAGAGCGCTATTCCGATTGCGGGATAAATTACTTTATCGGGAATAATATAATACTTTAAGTCGTAGACAAAAATGATGATAAGAAAACAAGCGACAACGAAAGATCCGATCTCCCGAATATCGATAATTGGAGATCGGATCTCCAACAATAAAACAAAAATGGAACCAGTGACTAATTCAACTAAGGGATACTGTATGGAAATCGATTTTTGGCAGTAACGACATCGGCCGTTTAAAATGAAAAAACTGAAAATCGGGATTAGGTCGCGCCAGGATAATTGATGCTTGCAATGAGGGCAAAAAGAGCGGCCTTTTAAAAAACTCTGATTTGTCTCTAAACGATAAATAACTGAATTCAAAAATGAGCCGATAATCAACCCGAAAATAAAAATTAAATATACCATTTATAGAATTATAACATAAAAACACAAAACCCCCCGACACATCGTCGGGAGGTTTTATACTACGAATAAAAACTCGGTTTTAAAAACCGCAGGCGGCCAAGGTCGGAGTGGTGGTGGCGTTAAAGGTTCCCCGGTCAGAAGCGGCGAAGAAAGTACCAGATGGATTTTCAAGAGTAGCATAAGCGCAGAATTTCTGATTATTGCCGCCGTTATCTATCCAGTTATAATTTTTAGTCGGTGCTTGCGGATCATTAATAGCGGCAAGGTAAACTGTATTCGCAGCATTTTTAATGGCCGGTATACCGAAAGCAGTTGAACTGGCTACGAAATAAACTTCATTATCTCCCATTACCAATGCTTGAGCAGTAACCACCTGCCTTATGTCGGACATCCTTCTGACGTCGCGAGCTTTACTCCTGGCTCCGCCCATAGATACCATAACTATTCCGGCCAACATACCGATAATAGCGATGACAACCAATAATTCAATTAAAGTAAAACCTTTTGTTTTTTTCATAAAATATAATTCGAATTCTAATTTTAATTCGACTGCGAAGATGACTTCGTCATCTTCTTAATCTTCGCTTTAATAAATTAAAGCTCGACCTTTGGTTAATTTTCTTTCTCTATTATATCACTTTTATTCAATGTCAAGCTGTGGATAACTATACCCCGCTAATTTTATACAAGGGCAGTAAAACCGCTCCCATCAGCCCGCCGACGACTAGCCCCAAAAAAACAATTAAAATTGGCTCTAAAATACCCAAAAAATTGTCGATCGTTCTTTCGGTTTCCTTGGTGTAAAATCTCACTAAATTAAGCAAAATTTTGTCCAAATTTCCCGTTCTCTCGCCGACCACCGTCATTTGAGTAAAAAGAGGCGGAAAAAATTCAGGAAATTTTATTAAAACGCTAGAGACCTGCTCACCCTTTTTAACTTCTTCTCGGGTTTTAGTAATAATATCCTTGTAAACCGTGTTCCCGATAATTTGGCCGCAAATTTCCAACGACTGGGTAATGGGCAGGCCGCCCGAAATCAAAGTGGAAAAATTTTCGGCAAACCTGGAAAGATAAACAATTTTCAAAAAAGAGGAAAACAGAGGCACCCTTAAAATTAATTTGTCAAAAAAATATTTTCCCTGTTTTGTCCGGTAATATCTGATTGAAAACACAGCTAATCCTATTATTACCAATAAAAATACTAAACCCCAGCTTTTCAATAAATCCGGCAAGGCCAGGGCAATTTTAGTGACCAATGGCAATTCCTGGCCGGATTCCTTTAAGACCTTGGATAAATTTGGAATGACAAAAAGAATCATTAAAACAAAAATAGCGATAGCCACCAAAAAAACAACTGCCGGATAAGTCATGGCCCCCTTAACCTTACCCATCAAATAATATTCTTTTTCCAAGTGCTCGGCTAAATAGTCCAACGACTTTGATAATTTTCCCGAGACCTCGCCAGCTTTAACCATTGCGACATAAAAAGAAGAGAATGCTTTCGGATATTTGGCTAAAGCCGAGGAAAGATTCGTGCCGCCCTCTATTTCTTCGGAAATTTTCACAATCTTCTCTTTAAAATCTATGTTTTTTGTTTGAATAGCTAAGGTTCTCAATGACTCTGCCAAAGGAACCTGGGCCGAAAACATAATAGACAACTGCCGGGAAAACAAAACAACGTCTTTTGTGGAGACCCCGCCAAAGAGCTTGATCTTTCGGGCAAAAAATGAAATTTTATCGGCTTCTTCCAAAAGAGTGACGTACAATCCGTATTTTTGCAAAAGCGAAAGAGCCACCTCTCTTGACGAGGCCTCGATAACTCCAATTTTCACCTCTCCTTTTTGAGTTCTGACTTGGTAATTGAATTTCATCGCCTTACCTTATCAACATTTTAAGCTCGGATGGATTTAAAGAATAATTCAATGCGTTTTCCAATGTGATTTCCCTTCTTCTGGCTAAGTCAGCAAGAGACCTGTTTAAAGAAATCATTCCTACTTCTCCTGACGTTTCAATAACTAAAGGAATTTCGTGTATTTTATTTTCTCTGATTAAATTGGCGACGGCCGGCGTGTTCAATAAAACTTCGCCTGCGGGAATCAGTCCTCCTTTAATACAAGGAATAAGCCTCTGGGAAAAAACTCCCAATAATGATCCCGACAGCTGAGCCCGAATCTGGCCCTGCTGTTCCGCAGGAAAAATATCTACTATGCGGTGAATGGTCTGAGCCGCGGAATTAGTGTGCAGAGTAGTAAAAACTAAGTGGCCGGTTTCAGCTGCTGTAATGGCCGTGGCAATCGTTTCCGGATCCCTCATTTCGCCCACCATGATAACATCCGGATCCTGGCGGAAAGTAGAGCGCAAGGCCCGGGCAAAACTCAAAGTATCCTGGAAAACCTCTCTCTGCTCTATTAAGGACTTGTCGTCCTGGAAAAGATATTCAATCGGGTCTTCAATAGTGATAATATGGCGGCTACTGGTATGGTTTATTTCGTCTATTAAAGCCGCCAAAGTTGTTGACTTTCCCTGGGAAGAAGGCCCGGTTATTAAAATAAAACCCTGATTAGCTTTAGTCCATTCGTGCAGAATCGGCAAGAGATTTAATTCTTCAATGGTTTTTATCTTAGTCGGAATCAACCTTAGAGCGCAGGAAATTTCACCTTTTTGAAAAAAGATATTAACCCGAAATCGGCCCTTATCTTCAAAATTATAAGAAAAATCAATTTCTTTTTCCCGCAAGAATCTCTGGAATTGCTCTTCTGAAAGCAATGTTTTTGCTATAACTTCAAGGTCTTCCCGAGTTAAAATTTTATATTTCAATAATGGAATCAATCTGCCGGCCAAACGCAAAACGGGCGGATGACCGGTTGAAAGGTGCAAATCCGAGGCCTGCTCTTTGACCGTGGTTTCTAAGAGCTTATTGATTAACGATTCTGTTGAGTTTGCCATAAAGTGAAGGATAAATTACTTTATTGTTTTTTTAATCTCGTCGACTACCTCGCTCGGAGTGTAATGGGCTTTAATCAGATACTTGATCGCGCCCAGGTTCAAGCCCTTTTCCACCTCGGCTCTCTGACTTAAATTAGAAAGAATGATAACGGGCAAATGCTTCATTCCTTCCGTTGTTTTTATTTTTCTTAAAATTTCCCAGCCGTCCATTTGAGGTAAAACAATGTCTAAAATAATAAGATCGAAATTTTTTTCTTTTATTTTAGAAAAGCATTGGTCCCCGTTAGACGCCACTTCAACCTCAAAACCGGAACTTTTTAATTTAGTGCCGTAAATATCAATTAAAAATGGGTCGTCTTCTACTAATAAAATTTTTTTCATAAACCGAGCTTTCGTGAAACGAAAGTGAAGGTAAAGATGAAGAGCAATCTCTTCATCGCTAATTATTTTTCTTCGGCTACTCTTAAAACCTCTTCTATGGTAGTTATGCCCTCTAAAACCTTTAAAATGCCGTCTTGTTTCATGGTAATCATGCCCTGCCCCTTGGCTTCTTCTGAAATTTTGGCTTCGGATGGTTCTTTTATGGTGATTTCAGCCAAGGACTTAGTCATACTTAAAACCTCGAACAAAGAAATTCGGCCGGCAAACCCCAGCTGGTTGCATTTTTTACAGCCAACGGTTTGGAAAATCTGAAGGGGGAGCTTTATTTTTAATTCGGATTTTACCGCTTCGGGGAAATTTTCAATTTCATTTAAAACTAACTTTTCTATTTCCTTGCTGGGCCTAGCCATTTTTTTGCATTCGGGGCACAAAGTTCTCACTATCCTCTGGGCAACGGCAATTGATAAAGTAGAAGGAATTAAATACGGCTTTACTCCCAAGTCAATCAGCCGGGGAATAACCCCGAGAGAATTAGTAGTGTGCAAAGTTGATAAAACAATATGGCCGGTTAAAGCCGCATGAGTCACTAATTTTGCCGTTTCTTCGTCACGAATCTCGCCCACCATAATAATATTTGGGTCTTGCCTTAAAATATGGCGGAGCCCGGTGCTAAAATCATAACCGATTTCCGGTTTTATTTGCGACTGGTTTATCCCCTCCAAAAAATATTCAATCGGATCTTCAAGTGTTACGATATTAACCCCTTCTTTGTTCAAAAGCTGCAAAATGGAATATAAGGTAGTAGTTTTTCCCGAACCAGTGGGGCCGGTCACTAAAATTAAGCCGTAGGGCTTAACAATAGCTGATTTAACCGCTTGGAGATTCTTTCCCCGCAGCCCCAAATCCTCAAATTTTTTAAAACCGATCAGAGGATCAAGCACCCGTACGGCCACCTTTTCTCCTAAAGCTGTCGGAAAGGTGGAAACCCGAAAATCAATATCTTTTCCGTTGATATTGGCGGAAAATCTGCCGTCTTGAGGGACCCGGGTTTCATCAATCTTTAAGTTGGAAAGGATCTTTATCCTGGCAATTACGGCCGGATGAATTTTCAAAGGTAAAATAACGGAAGAGTGCAGCGTCCCCAAAAAACGGAATCTGACTCTTAATTTTTCTTTAACAGGCTCAATGTGAATATCGGAAGCATTACCCTCAAAGGCCTGCCTTAGAATAACCGCCACAATTTTACTGATAGGGGCCTCTTCGGCTAATCGCTCTAATTCCTCTATTTTAACCGGGCCTTTTTCTTTTCTGGTCTCTTCTTTCAATTCCTCTAAAGCCGTTCCCACCTCTCCCTTTAGGTTGCGGTATTGCTTTAAAAGTTCATTAAAATTCGTCGGCGTAATTAAAAAGACCTGGTAAATAAAATTCTGCTGGCGGGCAAGAAACTTTAAGGCCTCCTGGGCTTTAATGTCTTCGGGATAAATCATACCGACCTGCAGGTTCTTTTCGTTTTTAGACAAAGAAACCATTTTATAAAATCTGGCTGTTTCTTCCGGGATTAATTGCAAGGTTTCCAGGGGCACGGAGTCGGACGCCACTTCCTTTAAGGGAATTTTCAAATTCTCGCTTTTTAAATTAAAAAGGGAGCTTTCGTCCAAAAGGCGTTCTTCTAAAATCAAATCCTCCTCTTTTTTCCCCGAAGTTTTGGCCTCCCATTCCAAAGCCGTCGCTTTCTCTTGATCCAAAATTCCTTTTTTAACTAATTGCTGAATTAATGTCATTGATTTTTAACCCTTCGATAAACTCAGGATTTTCAATATGGCAGAAAAGGATTCTTTCTGCCCGGGGCGCTCTTTAGGGGTAAAATCTCCCCAAAAGGCTCCAACGTTTCTAAGATCGGATTTTTAAGCGCCTCCCAGTCAATATTAATTATTTGAACAGGAGGCGTTATCTCTTCCGAAGGCAATAATGGAGGGGTTGATGGCTTTTTGAAAAAACCGGCCCAAATAACAATCAGGGTAATCAAAACAATTCCGCCCAAAATCGGAAGCAGAAATCTATTTTTCTTTTTTTGTTCTAAAAGAGAAATGGGCATTTTAGTTGATAAAATACGCTTTAATTTTAAGGTTAAAATTAACGGGGTTTTTTTCTTTATCCGGGCTGGTAAAAGAAAATGATTCAATATTGATTATCCTGGCTGATTTTTCCAAAATGGAAAGAAAATTTCTAAATCCGTCGATTGTTCCCGCAACGCCCAAATTCAAAGAAATTGTTTTTAATCCTTGAGCCCCGGAATTTTCGGTCCCCGACAAATCATAATTGATGTTTTTTAAAACCAACCCGGCCCGGCTTGTCGATTTTTGCAAAAAATCATAAAAAACAATCGGCTGAGGGTCCTCGGGCAGAGCTGATTTTATTTTAGCAAACTGACTTTGGTAATCTTCTAAGCCCTTAGAAGCGATCTTAAGCTCCTTAAAATAACCTTCTTTGGCCGCCAATTCTTGTTTTTTTTCTTGGATTATATTTTCCAAACTGCTCAACGCATCCTTTTTCGGAAAAACGTACAGAAAGACAAAGACAGAGGTGGCTATAAGCGTAACGACGATGATAATTGATTTTCTTAGCATTTTATTGGTTAAATATCTGAGGGTCCAACGAAAGATTAAAACTGAAATTAATCTTTCCTTCTTCTCCCACATAAAAAGAGTTTAAGGTGAATTTTTTAATCAGGGGTTCTTGTTGAAAAATAAAAATTTGCTGCTGCAGGGCGACAAGGCTTTCCGCTTCGCCCAAGATACTGACTTCGTATTTTATCGCATCTAAACCGGTTTGTTGAAACCGGACCTTGGGATGAACTATTTTCGGAAGAAAATCAAAAATTTTTGAAGGATAATTGTGGGAATTTAAAACTTGGGAAAAATTCCTGATCTGATTTTCGGCTGTTTTGATTTGTTTTTCCATGCTGATTTCTTCAGCCGTCCCCGGTTGGGACAAAGATTGCTCCAGGCCTTGCAAAGAATTTTCCGCTTTTTTTTGAGAGCCGCTTAGGGCAAAAAAACTGAAAATAGCGGCCAAAAAAATACCAATGGAAAAATACAGCAAGATGTCTTGCCATAAGGCG
>Ga0265296_1002767_pt1 | contig 17149 bp, 17 predicted proteins | sample MunlanPumphouse1_FD_189073 | JGI IMG/M metagenome (GOLD analysis project Ga0265296, IMG submission 189073) | Groundwater microbial communities from a municipal landfill in Southern Ontario, Canada - Pumphouse #1 | ecosystem: Environmental > Aquatic > Deep subsurface > Groundwater | place...
TCTCTCTCGCTCACAACTTTAAGAAAATCCTTTCATAAGATCTCGCGAGAGAATCTTTTTTGTTTGAGCGCTTTTCCACAAACCAAAAACTCCCAATGGAACGGGAGTTTTGGGACAGCCTCGATCGCCGGAGTTTTTAAAATCTTACGATTTTTTATCTTCGCAATCGCAGAGAATTGAGCACAACCGAAACCGAGGAGAAGGCCATGGCTGCCGAAGCAATCACAGGAGTCAGAATTCCGAGCGCGGCAAAGGGGATTGCCAAGATGTTGTAGAGAAACGCCCAAAAAAGATTTTGTTTGATGATGCGATAGGTCCGTCTTGCCAAGGCAATCGCTTGCGGAATTTTGAGAGGGTCACTGCCGATAATCACCATTTGCCCGGCTTCAAGCGCAATGTCCGTTCCGCTTCCCATCGCGATTCCCAAATCCGCTTGAGTGAGAGCCGGGGCATCATTGATCCCGTCTCCCACAAACGCAACATGTTTTCCTTCCTTTTGCGCTTGCTCCACCAGAGCAAGTTTTTGTTCGGGGAAAACTTGCGCAAAAATATTCGTGATCCCCAGAGGTTGTGCGATCGCTTCGGCTACCTCTTGTCGATCGCCGGTCAACATGGCGGTTTCAATCCCGCGGGCGTGAAGGTCGCGTATTGCTTGGATGGCCGTATCTTTTACCTGATCTCGCAGAGCAAATAGTCCCAACACATTTTGTTCATCGGCAAATGCAAGCACCGTACATCCTTCTTGTTGCCACAGACGCATGGGTTCTTCCAAGATAGAAGAGAAGATCACTCCTTGCTCCTCCATCCACGATCGTTGTCCGAGACGATAGAGAATATTTTCTATGTTTCCTTGCACCCCTTTTGCCGTCACGGATAAAAATTGATCCACAGGCACGACAGGGATGGATTCTTTTTGCGCGTACAAAGCGAGGGCGAGAGAAAGCGGATGGGAAGATAAACGGGCAAGGCTTGCGGCACGGGTGAGAAGTTCTTTACCTGATCCTTGCACGGATTGAAGATGGGCGACCGTGGGTTTCCCTTGCGTAAGTGTTCCGGTTTTATCAAAGAAAACCGTGGAGATGTTGTGTGCGCGTTCCAGCGCTTCTCCGCTTTTGATAAGGATTCCTTGTCGCGCTCCGCGTCCGGTTCCCACCAAGATGGCCGTGGGAGTGGCAAGACCTAGTGCACAGGGGCAAGCGATCACAAGGACGGCGATCGCTGGAATCAACGCAACACTCACATCTTTTGTGATCAAAAACCAGAGGATAAAGGTCACAAGAGAAAGACCCAAGACGACAGGAACAAAGATCGCCGAAACGCGATCCGCAAGCGCTTGAATGGGCGCGCGTTTCATTTGTGCCTCTTGCATCAATTTTATAATACGCGCCATGACAGTTTCTCCGGCGGGCTTTGTCACTTCGATGGTGAGACTGCCGTCTTGATTGATCGTGGCGGCAAAAACCGTGTCCCCGATCTGTTTTGTTGCAGGAATACTTTCGCCCGTAAGAGCGGATTCATCCACACTGGAAGATCCGGCACGTACAATCGCATCAGAAGGAATTTTTTCTCCGGGTTTCACAAGCAAATGATCACCCACACGAATCTGCTCAAGTGGCACATCTTGCGTATTGCCATCAGGTCTCAAGAGATGCGCTTGTTTTGCTCCCAAAGAAAGGAGACCTTGGAGCGCCTCGCCGGCCTTGCCTTTACTGCGAGCTTCAAGCGCCTTTCCCAGCAAGATAAAAAACGTGATGATTGCGGCGGTTTCAAAATAACGATCCGTCTTTGCAAAGACCGCCCACCAACTTGAGAGGAGAGAAACGAGAGTGCCGAGAGAAATTAAGGTATCCATGCCGGCAGTAAGCCGTCGTGCTTGGATAAAGGCGGCTTTATGAAAAATAAAACCCGTACCCAAAACAGCAATCGTGGCAAGGATTCCTTCAAACCAAGGCGCGATCAAGGCGGGGAGAGGAAGAAATCCCATGGCGGAAAGAAAGACGGGGAGAGCAAGGATCCCAGAAAGTAAAGCACGGCGATCCGCTCGTTTGCGTTCACCCGCAAAAGGAATGGCTCCATGATCATGAGCCCCGGTGTGCGCATGTTCTTCATGAGAAGTGGTATGGGATGGCACCCGATAGCCTTCATGCTCAACGATTTGATGGAGTGCGTGCACATCGACCGTATCATCCGCTTTGATTTGGGCTTGTCCCAAAGCATAGTTCACGGTTGCTTCTTGCACGCCGGGATGCTTGGAGAGTTGTTGTTGAATGCGTACGGCGCAAGAAGCGCAGTGCATTCCTTCGATGGAGAAATTGTAGGTTTGCATAATGGTTAGGGTTCAACAATGAGTGTACCGCGCACCATTCCCATGGCACAACTGAAGGTGAATGTCCCTGCGCGGTTTGGAGTAAAAGAGACGGTATTGATTCCTTCCCGCAGGGAGGTGTTGATATGGAACGCGGAGAGCGTCAGGATATTTGCGCACCCCACATTTTTTGCCCGATCAATTTCCCAAACAACAGGCACATCTTTTTTGACTGTGAATGTTTCCGGATCATACACGCCGTAAGGAGTGACCTTCATACGGATCGTTTGTGTTCCTTGTGTTTGCGTGGCGACGGTTGTCGTTTCTGATGTGGAAGGTTGGACATTGAGGAGGGTAAGACCGTTTTGCGCGGTTTGGATACTCAATGCCAATGCAATCGCTCCGGCCCCCAAAGTGGCCCATGTTCTTATGTGTCCTTTGATGGAGGTAAAGAAGATCCCTACTCCCAACAAGGTCGGTAAGGTTCCCAAGGCAAAGAGGCCAAGAGTGAGAGAAGAAAGCCAAGGGTTTCCCAAAGACAACGCGTAAAGTTGGATGGCTTGCGTAAATCCGCAGGGAAGAAAAAACGTCAGCGCTCCGGCAACCCAGGCGCCTTTTGGATGCTCGGGTGAGAAAGATTTTTCCACAAACCTCGAAAGCCACAAGGGAGTTTTGAGATGTAAGGAAGGAGGAAGCCACTGCACCAAACGCAGACCCAAAAAGAAAAGGACAAGCGCAATACCCACGAGAAGAAATCCGTTAATCGTTTGGGAAAGATGAAGGGTCGATCCCAAGGCGCCGATCAAGAATCCAAAAAAGAGAAAACTTGCCAGACGACCCAGGTGAAATCCGATATGAAATTTCCAAGGTCGGTTTGTAGACGTAATCGTGCTTGAGAGACTGGCAAGAATCCCGGCAAGAAGGGTGGAACACGTGGAGAAAGAGGCCAAGAGTCCTATTCCCAAGATACCAAGCCAAGGGAGTGTTTGTGATCCTTCAAATGAGGGAGAAGAAGTAAAAGGAAGGAGGAACCAGAGCAAGATCAAGGCCAGAACAAAAATAATTTGTTTGGGGGACGGCCGAGATCGCGTGGACGTTTGTGTGATGCGGTATCCCAGAGGAGACAAGTGTTGTTCAATTTCTTCATGTGTATAAGATCGACGACTTGTCAGATGTATTTGTTGAGTTTTTAGAGAGACCGCTACGTGTTCAACATCAGGAAGAGCATGCAAGGTCCGTGAGATCGTGATTTCACAGCTTGAGCAATGCATGCCTTCCACAAGAAAAATTTGTGGAGACATAAAAATGAATAGATAAGGATAAAAAAGATCACCCTTTTTCTATTCACGTTTTTGGATGGTCAGATGTTGAGAGGAAATCGAAAGCGGCGGAGGGATGGCGTCTGCAAAAAGGTCATCGCAAGAAGAAGAGGAAACGGAAAAATTATTTGAAGCAACAAGAAACGTTTGTACGTTTGGAGAAAGATTAAGAAGCCCTTCTGTTTGAGAAGAAGTGTCGTAATCTTGCAAAAGACAATGAGAAAGACAGGCTGTTGTGGAGGAAGAAGAATCTGCGGGTGTTGTCGTTTGTCGGTGACAAGAAGAAACAGGGGCGGAAGATGGCACATTCATGGAGGCATGAACGGGAATCACAACAAACCATCCTGCAAGATGGAAGGCAAAAGCCAGGCAAAGAATCCAAGAGGTGCGGCGCATACAAAAGTATCATACCGTAGAAGGGAAAGAGCGGGAAATGAAGGATGAGGCTTCACCCTGGAATGATTCCTCTTATTTCGCTATGCTGTCAGCGTATGAACACCCCATCTTACCCCACGATTCGACTGCGGCTCGATCGTGAACGCAGTACCTTGGCCAGACATCCGTGGATTTTCTCGCAAGCCGTGCATTCATTGGATACGGACGTTAAACACGGAGACTTGGTCCAGGTGGAATCTTGGGACGGAGAAGTGATCGGAGTAGGAACATTTTCCGAGTCTTCTTCGATTGTGGTAAGAATTTTTTCTTTTACTCCCTGTGTGATCGATGAGGCCTGGATGGAAGAAAAAATCATGGAGGCTGATACGCGGCGGAAAAAAGCAGGCATCGCTCATGAGAAAACGGATGGTTATCGCGTGGTGTTTGGAGAAGCGGATGATCTTCCCGGAATCATCATTGATCGGTATCGCCATGTCTTTGTGATTCAGCTTTCGACCGCCGGAGCGGATCGTTTGCGCGAGATGATTGTGCAGGCGATTGAAAAGTTGTTTCATCCTGCGGCGATTGTGGAACGCAGTGATATGCCTTCACGCAAAGAAGAACGACTCGAACCCGTTGTTTCCGTTTTACATGGAAAACTTCCCAAACAAGTTTTATTTTCCGAAGAGGGGATGGAGTATCTTGCCGATCCCTTGGAAGGACAAAAGACGGGATTCTTTTTGGATCAACGACCCATGCGTATGTGGTTACAAAAAAATGTCCGCGGTCGAGTACTGAATCTGTTCAGTTATTCCGGGGCTTCAGGAATTGCGGCCATAAAAGGGGGAGCGGATTTTGTTCTCAATGTGGACGCAAGCGCTTCCGCGTTGGAACTCTGTGGCAAGCACGCAAAACTTCATAAAATTGCGTCCGATCTTTTTCAAACCGAAGAAGCGGATGTGTTCCAATATCTTGGGAAAACGACACATGAGGCTTTTGACGTGGTGATTCTTGATCCGCCCGCTCTTATGAAATCACGCAAAGATATGGAAGAAGGGCGTAAAGCGTATCACTTTCTCAATCGCGCGGCCATGCGTTTGGTGAAACCGGGCGGCATTTTTCTCACATCCAGTTGTTCTTATTATTTTTCGTTTGAAGATATGCTGACGACTTTGCGTCGCGCTTCGCTTCAAAACAATCGCGTGTTTCATATTTTTTCTCATCTTCCCCAACCTGCAGATCATCCCGCTTCTTTATATTTCCCCGAATCGTCTTATCTTAAAACCGTGATTGGGGAGATGGGGGAAAGCTGATAGAATGAGAGAGGAATTTCCGAATTTCTAATTTCTAATTTCCAATGGTGGAAGGAGAATATTAAATATTGCCGTCAGGCTCCATCATTAGACATTAGAAATTGGATATTAGAAATTATATTTTTTTATGAAAAAACTTTCTTTTCCTTTCATAGGATTTTTGCAAGCGATCGGTGTGGTCGCGTATGTCGCTCTTGTAAGCGGTTTCATGTGCCTTCTTAATTCCGTCATGATAGAACCTCCCGAAATCATCGGTATGATGATGATCTTATTACTCCTTGTTTTTTCCGCCGGGCTCACGGGGATGCTCGTCTTTGGCTACCCGATTTATCTGGCGTTACAAAAGCAATGGAAAGAGGCTCTCTTGGTGACCCTTTATACGTTTCTCTTTTTATTCCTCATAGGCCTTCTTCTTATCGGATCTCTCTTTTTGTTTCAGTTTTAATCTATGCTCGTCTCCATTCTTCTTGCCACGATCGCGGTCAGTCTTCTTTCTTTCATCGGCGTTCTCACATTATTTCTTTCCAAGACGTCCTTACACAAACTCCTTCTTTTTTTGATCGCGCTTGCGGCCGGAGGGTTGATGGGCGGCGCTTTTTTACATCTCGTTCCGGAATCCATCGAGCTTGTGGAAAAAATGACGGGGAACTCTCATGTGGCGCTTGAACATGTTTTTCTTTTTTTGATCGGCGGATTTTGTCTGTTTCTTTTTTTGGAACAAGGCATGCATTGGCACCATCATCACGGACAAAATCATGAGGAACATTCCTGCAATAAAAAACCTCTCTCTTATCTCATTCTTTTTGGAGACGGCGTGCATAATTTGATTGACGGTCTGGTGATCGCCGCTTCGTTTTTGGTGAATCCGCTCACGGGTTGGATTACGACGGTTGCCGTGGCTCTTCACGAAATTCCTCAAGAGATCGGAGATTTCGGTGTTTTGGTCTACGGAGGATTCAGTCGACCAAAAGCGTTATTTTTCAATTTTCTTTCCGGTTTGACCGCGGTCGTGGGTGGCATTTTGGGATACCTTTTTGTGGGGACATCTGACGCCGCCATGTTGTATTTGCTTCCGATTGCCGCCGGTGGATTTTTGTACCTTGCCGCTTCAGATTTGATCCCTGAAATCAAACATGAGCACGGAGAAGGAAAAAAATCATTTCTTTATTTTCTCACGTTTCTTTTTGGGATCGCGATTGTGTGGTGCATGCGATTTCTTCCGATTACGGCCTAACGTCATGGTATAACAGACCCATATGTTTTTACGAAACTGGATGCGACATTGGTGGTTTTGGACAATCGTGATTGTCCTTATTTTGATAGGATCAGGAATCACCTATGCTCTGGTAAAACCTCAGACGACTTCTCGGCAAACGCAAAAAGCGATTCGTGCCGATTTTACACAAACCGTAGAAGTTTCCGGAGAGCTTGAATCGTTGGATGAAGTGGATCTTTCTTTTGATTTGTCCGGCATCTTGGATCAAACCGTTGTGAAGGTGGGAGATGAAGTCAAGGCCGGGGATCTTCTGGCGTATCTTAAAAGTGATGAACTGATTGCCGATCTTCAAAGCGCTTATCAATCCGTGCGGGTGGCACAGGCGAATCTTACGCAAAAACAAGGGGGGTCCACACAGGAAGCGATCGCTCTTGCGCAAACCGGCGTAATTTCAGCGGAGGCTACGCAAACGGCCGCGCAAGTTGCCCTTGAAAATGCGCAAACCGATTTAACCTACACGCAATCAAAATCCGCAACGGCGATTGCCAGTGCCGAGGCTTCTTTGAAAACGGCGGAAGATTCTTACGCAGACGCACTTACTTCTTTGGACGAAAGTACGGATCAATCTTATGAGGATGTGGTCAATGCTCTTTGGTCTTCCATGATTGAAGTGCGGAATGCCATTTCCGACGCCGATGAAATTTTGGGAGTGCAAAATTCCACGGGGAATGATGATTATGAAGTGGTCCTTGGGGTACTGAATTTACAAACGCTTGAGGACGCAAAGACGGCTTTTGGAAATGCGCAAGCAAGTCGTGATGCCGTGGAGTCAACCGTTTTTTCTTTTACATTTGGAAGTGATCGCCTATTGATTGATTCCGCGATCACAAAAGTACAACGTGCGCTTGAAGATGCCGGACTCATGTTGTGGCACATCAGTGAGGTGTTAGAGGCAACGACACCGACAGCGAATTTTACCGCCTCTGAACTTTCCACACTCAAAGATTCTTTGGATACAAGTCGAAACGCGATTCAAACCGATCAATCTGCTCTTTTGACAGCTGATCAAGCATTGCAAGATGCATTGATCGCGCAAGAGACGGACGCACAGGCTTCTTTGAACGCTCTGACCGAGGCGCAAAAAACCGAGGCCAATGTACGCGCGACACAAGAAAGTGCGGTGGCAACGGCAGAGGCTGCCATGCGTACGGCCGAGGCAACCTTGGCAATTCGAAACGCGGATGTTGCATCGGGCGGAAGCTTCTTTGGCGCAAACACAAGCGCTTCCGCGTTCCATTGATTTGGCTGCATTGGAATCTGAAGTGGATCGGGCGCAGGCTGCTTATCAGGCGGCCGAGGCGCGGTTGGCAAAGGTGGAAATTCATTCACCCATTGATGGAAAAGTGAGCGATATCGTGTATGAAAGCGGGGAACAAGTGATGACGGCCTCTCCCGTGGTCATCGTGCAAACCGTGGGAGATCAGTATCGTGTGATGGCTTCCGTCACAGAATCTGATATTTCAAAAATTGAACTGGGGGATCAAGCGGTCGTGACGTTTGATGCGCTGGGAAGCGGGGTGACCGCAACGGCGACCGTGACAGAAATTGATCCCGCCGAGACGTTGATCGAAGGAGTGGTTTATTACAAAGTCACCCTCTACTTGAATGAAGATGCTTCTGCTTTGACTCTCAAACCCGGGATGTCTGTGGATATGGATATCCGTACCATGGAAGAATCCGATGTGATTGCGATTCCGCAACGCGCGGTATTGACAAAGACCACGGGAGAAAAATATGTGCGTGTTGTCACAGGGCCACAGACCTATGAGGAACGTACGGTGACAACCGGAGCCTTGGGGGATATGGGAATGATCCGTATTCTTTCCGGATTATCCGATGGAGAAGAGATTGTTTTAAAGCTCAACGGCAAATAACACATGTTGACTCCTCTTATTCAATTTCAAAATGTCACAAAGGAATTTGTGAACGGAGATGTGGTGACGCCCGCAGTGCACGGCGTCACTTTTTCCATAGAAAAAGGAGAGTTTATTTCCATCATGGGACCGTCAGGATCCGGAAAGTCCACGCTTATGCACATCATGGGTTTTTTGGACGTCCTCACCAGTGGAACGTATTTGTTCGGAGGAAAAGACGTCAGTCGTTTGAGCGAAGATGAATTGGCGTTGATGCGCCGCAAAGAAGTGGGATTTATTTTTCAGACGTTCAATTTGTTGGCGAAGTCTACGGTGTTAGATAATGTGATGCTTCCGATGGTGTACTCCGGCATTCCAAAAGCGGAACGGGTGCATCGAGCAAAATCGGCGCTCGAAGAAGTGGGGCTAAGTCATCGTCTCTTTCATTTTTCCAACCAACTTTCCGGCGGAGAGCGGCAACGTGTGGCGATCGCCCGAGCGTTTATCAATGAACCCGCAGTTGTCTTTGCGGACGAACCCACAGGAAATTTGGATACAAAATCAGGAACCATTATTTTGCAAAAACTTCAGGAGATGAATGAACAGGGTCATACGATTGTGATGGTGACCCATGAGGAAGAGGCGGCGCATTATGGAAAACGCGTCTTGCGCGTACGAGATGGAGAAATTTTGAGTGATACAACAAACGGCCAGCAACATCGTGGAGATTATCACAAGTAATATGAAGGCTCGGGATCTTCTCAAAACCAGTTCGGAATCTTTGTTGCGTAATAAGTCGCGTACGCTTTTAACAATCCTTGGTATTGTGATCGGGATTGCTTCGGTGATTTTGATGTTGGCAATCGGTCAGGGAGCGCAGGGAATCATTTTGAGTCAGGTCGCGGATTTGGGATCAAATCTCGTGTTTGTGGAACCGAGTTCCGGAGATCCCACCTCGGGCCCGCCCAGTCCTTATATTGAGCAGACCATCACCTTAGACGATGTGGAGGCCATCAGGAAGACGGATTATTTTTCCGAGGTCAGTCCCATTCTCATGACGACCTATGCCGTGACTTGGGCGGATGAAAGTCAATTTGTGCAGGTGGAAGGGTCCAATGAGGATTATCTGACGATTTTTCCGGCGGATTTTTTGTACGGGCGTTATTACACGCAAGCCGAAGTGGATTCTTATGCGCGCGTGGCGGTTCTTGGAAAGGAAATTGCCGAAGATTTATTCGGGGATCAATATCCCATTGATCAAGCGATCAAGATTAACAAATTATCCTTTCGTGTGGTGGGCGTGTTAGACGAACAAGGAACGCGTTTTTTTCAAAACATGGATAAGTTTATTTCCGTTCCCATTACAACGCTTCAACGTGATTTGATGGGAGTGGATTATGTGAATTATATTGTCATGGGTGCTAAGGGGAATGTGGAAGAGGCAAAAGAGGAAGTACGTTTTACTCTGCGTGCCAGTCATCACATTGATAATCCGGAGCAGGTGCAGGAGAAAGATGATTTTTATGTTTCCTCGCAAGATGACGCGGTAGAGATTATCGGGATTGTGGGAGGAGTGCTGACCATTTTGCTTTCTTCGATTGCCGCGATTTCTTTGGTCGTGGGAGGGATTGGGATCATGAATATCATGCTGGTGTCGGTAACGGAACGTACACGTGAGATCGGACTGCGAAAGGCGGTTGGCGCCACACGCCGGGAAATTTTGGTGCAGTTTCTTGTGGAGGCAGTCATGATCACCATGCTTGGAGGACTTTTGGGAGTGATGGTTGGAGTGGTTTTGTCATTATTGACAGCTCTTGTGATGGCAAATTTTGTGGAGGGATGGGACATGGTGATTCCTGTGGATGCGATTATGTGGGGTATTATTGTTTCCACAACCGTCGGGCTTGTCTTTGGCATCTATCCCGCCCGTCGCGCGGCAAAGTTGAATCCGATCGACGCACTGCGATACGAGTAACTGTTAAAGAAAAGTGAACAAAAGTAGGTGTTTTTCCATTTGTTGACTTGATAAAGTCGTGCTACCATATTCGTATTATGGATCAAGAGATGAAACAAGAATTCGAATCCCTTGCGAGAATCGCACAAAAAGGTTTTGAAGAGCAAACCAAGACGTTCGATCAGAAACTTGAAGAACAGACAAGGATGTTTGATCGAAAATTTGATGAACAAACAGATGTGTTTGATTTCAAATTTTCTGAATTAAGAAAAGAATTGAAGGAAGATCATGAAGAAACAAATCATCGCATTGATCGCTTGTATGAACTTGTAGACAGCTTTATTCATCTGCATCAAAAATTGGATACGGAATTGGCTGCCTTGCGCGGATACTGTCAGCGGTTAGAAGAGCGGATTGAACAACTCGAGGCTCAAAGGGTTTAAAATCTATACAATATCCAAGCTGAGGGACATCCCTCAGTTTTTTTGACTTCCGATCGTTTTTTCTTTAAGGTAACGGCAGTTCTTTTCACCCCAAGGAGCATTCCATGAAAAGCGAGACATTGTACGATCTCCCCGTGCTTCCCTCGACCGTTCAAGAGTTTATTGTTCTTCATAACATCATGCCAATGGTCGCGTCAGAATTGGCAGAGGTAAAACGTCATCTGCGAAGAGAGTACGGTATGTTCATCGGATCCGGTATTATGATGATCTTTGCGATCTGTTGTCTCTTGGCCCTTTTCATTCATCAAGGTATTTTTTCTTCCTTTTGGAGCTCAGTGATATCGGGTATGGGGCTGATTGCCATAGGAGTTTTTCTTTATGTCATCCCGGGAATCCACGGGGATTACAAAGAGCTCAAGGCCTGCAAGGAAAGAGAAAAAGAAGAGGTCGATGTTCCGGAGGGGATCTGTTTTCTTCGATCGTTCAAAAATCGGCAACAGCTCTTGACCCTTTGCGTGGAACGCATGAATCACTATCTTGCTCATCGCACATTGGGACTCAAGAGTGTGTACGAAGAAGATCCGGAAGGAACCGAGATTTCCGCAAGATATTTGCTCGACAAGGCGTTGGAGGCATGGGAAGAAGATGTTGAATTGGCCGCTTTGTTGATCACAGCCTCACACTTTGACAAACGCGAATTCCTCAAGGTTTACGAAGAAAAAAAGAGCATCATCGCGGATCTCTCTTCACGATCGTTGGTAGATCGTCGTTTTGCACGCATCCAGCTCCTTCTTGATCTTGACGAGGACGATTATAAAGTGTTGTTCCTTCTCTTCAATGCTCCTGTTTCCAGTTTGTTCCGTGTATTGAAGGACGCCCTCGCGCGGCCGTACACCAAAGAGGGCACGACCCCCTCTGCGTCCTAGCTCCCTACCTCGGGGGCTTTTTGTTTTGACATTCGAGGTTGTTTTCTCTAAGGTAACGGCAGTTCCTTTCACCTCAAGGAGTCTTCCATGAAAAGCGTCACCTTGTACAAATCCCCGACGGTTCATCAATCCATTCGCGAATTTTTACGGCAACACGATCTCAAATTTTCTGATGAAGAGAAATGGAGTAAAACGGGGTTTCTTCCAAGATGGGCACGGATGCTTATTTGTGGCACCATCAGTACGATCGCCTGGGTATGTTTTTTGGCGTTTTTTCCCAACGAGCCGCTGAACTTTTTCCCCATGAGTCTTATATTCATAGGTTTTGTTTCCGGTGCCTTCTTTGCTCGAGATCTTATTTTAGCCGATCTCACACACACATGGAAACAGATCAAAAAAGCAAACAGATCGGAAGATACGGATGTTTTGGAAGCGATGTGTTTTCTTCAAGGGTTTGTCTATCGACAAGCACTTCTGGCTTCGTGTGTTGATCGGATGAATCATTATCTTGCCCATTATGCTTTGGGACTCACTGATGTGTACGTTCAAAGATTGGATACACTGGAAATAGAATTGCATGCAAGATCTTTACTTGAAAAGGCCTTGGTGCAATGGGAAGAAGATACCGAGGTCGCAACGCTTATGCTTATTGCTGCGCAGTTTCAGAAAGAGGGATTTGTGAAAGTGTATCACCAGACGGTCAAAGAACTCTGTGCAAAGCAAGGACGCGATCTTGCGGCCAATGATCTCTATTTGCGGATACAATCACTCAAGAATATTGATGAGAAAGAATATGGTCTGCGCCACGTTTCATTGAAGAGTGCAGATCCAAGAGTCCTTCTCAATGTGATTACCGGAGTGCTCGTAGCCATCAGAGGAGAATAGATTATTTTTTTCATGTCGAACCCCTACCACAAGGGGTTTTTCTTTTTATCACGGCAGAGGAACCTAACCTTTCTTTCTGCTTCTCCAGCTTTTCTGAAACAAAAAAACATCCTGTCTTGCGACGGGGTGTTTTTTTCTACTCCTACGGCGAGACGAATGATCTGGCTCTCGTGATAGTCGGGAAGGTCCCATCTATCTGACCCGCATATGCCGAAACGCTTATCCAGTCGAAACCGGATGATCGTATTGGCTTGTACTTCTTCGCTTTTGCAAAGAAGTTGCCGCGGGGCTTTTACGCATTCACCACAGTGAAGGCGGTTCTAAGCCCAAATCTTTCGTTAGGCCAAATTCGAATCGCCGTGGAGCATCTTTATTATAACATGGAGATACAGACGGGTACATTGGAAGAAAAGGGCTTTTTATCAGGAGAATTTTATTATTTTATCACACCCTCTTTTTGCAAGAGAGAACGTTTTTTCTCCGGCCCTCGGTTATATCCACCGGGTTTTCCGTCGCTGCAGATGACCCTATGGCAGGGAATCGCAGGGTCATCATTTTTGTTCAGGATATTTCCAACGGCACGATAAGCATTCGGATTTCCCGCCGCTTGTGCCACTTGTTTGTAGGTTTGTGTTTCACCTCTGGGGATATGGCGGACAAGCTCATAGACTTTTTGAGCAAAGGCAGTGGACATAATAAAGAGAAAATTTCCAATTTCTAATATCCAATTTCTCCGGCAAAGCCGGATCCGGCTCCGCCGGACAATGAAGGAAAGAAAGAGATTAAATATTGCCGTTAGGCACGATCATTAGAAATTAGGAATTGGAAATTAGAAATTATTAGATATTTTTAAGGAAGATACTTTTTATCCTTGAGTGATGGTGGAAGATAGTCTTGCTTGGCATCTTTTGGATCCTCAAAATTTGGCGTGTATTTGTACCCTTTGCCATAGCCGAGATTTTTCATGAGATCGGTTGGAGCGTTACGCAGATGAAGGGGAACAGGATCAGTAGGATTTTCGCGAATATCTTTTTGGACATCCATATAGGCGGTATAGAGCGCGTTGGATTTTGGTGTCCGTGCAAGATAGGCCACGGTTTGAGCCAGACAGACATTACACTCGGGCATGCCGAGAAAATGAGCGGCTTGGTAAGAACTTACCGCTTGTACAAGAGCTTGGGGATCGGCAAGGCCGATATCTTCGCAGGCAAAACGCACAAGACGACGGGCAATATAGAGCGGATCTTCGCCGGCCTCAAGCATACGACCAAGCCAGTAGAGTGCGGCGTTGGCATCAGATCCGCGCATGGATTTGTGGAGAGCCGAGATGATATTGTAATGCTCTTCGCCCGCGCGGTCATACAGAAGGTGAGTACGTTGAAGTGCTTGCTTGATCGTTTCCTCATCCACGTTCACTTGCCCTTCAGAATTTACTTCGGACGATTGAACGGCAAGCTCGAGGGCATTGAGCGCCGTACGCACATCTCCATTGGCGGCTTGAGCAAGAAAAGTGATCAAGGTGTCGCTGATAGAAATAGAAAGGTTTCCAAGACCTTTCTTTTCATCTTTGAGCGCGCGTTTGAGAATGATTTCAATATGTTCGGAAGTAAGAGCAGTCAGGACAAAGACACGGCAACGAGATAAGAGAGCCGCGTTGATTTCAAAGGAAGGATTTTCGGTTGTCGCTCCGATTAAAATGATCGTGCCGTTTTCCACCGAGGAAAGAAATGCATCTTGCTGACGTTTATCAAAACGATGAATTTCATCAACAAAAAGAATGGTTCGTTTTTGATAATACTTTTGTTGCTCTTCCGCCTCCTTGATAATTTCACGCACTTCTTTGACTCCGTTATGCACGGCGGAAAACGGAACAAAATGTGCTTTGGTTTTTTGCGCGATCAAATGAGCGAGCGTTGTTTTACCCGTTCCCGGCGGTCCCCATAAAATCATGGAAGGAACCTCGTCTTTTTCAATCGCTTTGCGCAGGACCGTTCCCGGGCCGATGATTTGATTTTGGCCCAAATAATCCTCAAAATCATGAGGTCTTATGCGATCCGCAAGCGGTGAGGATCGAAAACGGTGTTCTTCTTGTTTGGAGGAAAAGAGATCCATAAAAATTATGTTGGAAGAAAAAGACGGTTCTTTTTTATGGCGACAAGACCGTCTTTTTCCAGACGTTTTGTCATGGCGATGATCCAAGGTTGATCAAGAGATTGATCAAAATGGGGATCAATCTTCGGGCCGATTGTTTTAAGAAATACTCCGGGGTGTTTGCAAACAAGTTCAAGGATCCTTCCTCGATAAATTCGATCAGGATAGGTTTTATTTCTATGTCGAGACTCTTTGGCTTTTTTGATCATGGCCTTGGGAACGAGCACATGGCCGGAAAGAAATTTCGGCGCTGACTTGCAAACTGTTCTAAGTGGGCAAGAGGAACAGATTGGAACTTTTATGCACGTCGACGTTGCCAGATCAAAGAGGGCTTGAGGGACATCAAAAAAGGCTCCGCGTTTGGGAAGGACAAGATCGAGTGATTGAATAATTTTTTTATCCAGCGCAAGAGCTGGATAGGGGATTCCAAAAAGGGTTCGTCCCAACACTCGTCGGATATTGGTATCAATGGGAAGGACACGTTGATGGAGAGCAAACGCGCTTATGGCCGCCGCTGTGTAGGGACCAATGCCTTTGATGTGCTGCCACGTCTCTGGAGTTTCAGGAATACCATCCTTTGCAATTTGTCTTGCAATGTCTCGTAAAACCAAAGCACGACGATTATATCCAAGACCTGCCCATTTTCGAATGACTTGAGCGTTAGTCGCTTTGGCAAGCGATTCCCAGGTGGGGAAACGTTTGAACCAGCGCTCGTAAAAAATCAACCCACGAGAAACTTGGGTTTGTTGGAGCATGATTTCGCTCACCAAGATGTGATAAGGATCGCGAGTGTGGCGCCAAGGAAGATCACGTCCGTGTTTGCGATACCAGTGCAAGAGAAGATTACCCAAGTGGGGGGACATAGATGACGCCACAATCTACGAGGATTTTGTAATGCTCGGGGGCATGGCGATACAAATACTCAAGAAGTTTTCCACGGATATACTCAAGAGAAAGTCCTTTACTCATCGCATAATCGGTCAGTTTTTTTGCCGCCTCTTCCCGCTGTTTTTCTTCCACCATGATTTCTATCTCGGCCAGAAGATAAAGCTCCCCGTTTCCAAAATCGCAAGAATCAAGATCAATGGTGTAATCACCTTCTTGATAGCGTCGACGCGTGGTGATGACGGTGCAAAAAGGAGTATAACCAGCTTCTGCAAGCACGCCATTTGTGAGTAGACAAGAAGGAAGTTTCAGAAATGTACAAATTTTTTTGTCTGTCTCAAGTTCTTCATATTGTGTGAGGGCAAGTTTGTTCCCTAGCACATGAAGGGGGATCTTGATTTCAAACCGTCCATTGCGATTGCGAAGCCAAATGTCTTTGCAGGTGAGGGCAAAGTCAAGAGTGTCGTAATAGGTGTCAGTTTGAATTTTTTCGCCAACAAAAGTGGCATCTTGTATCAATTGTGCTTCTTGTTCTTTGGTTAAATGGAACTTCTTTTCGATTTCAATCATAAGAAATAATTATAGGGACAGGCTGATTGTAACATGCCTCTTTATGCCTTGCACGGCTCGGATTTCTTTGTTATGCTTTTGCCACGTTCTTTGCGAAATAATCATTCCGGGGTAGCTCAGTTGGTTAGAGCGACTGACTGTTAATCAGTAGGTCGTGGGTTCAAGTCCCACCCCCGGAGCCATAAAGTAGAAACCAAACGGTTTCTACTTTTTGTTGTCGTTTGGTTTCACTTTATGGCTATCCCCTGCAGTGATGCTTTGCATCTACTGCAGGGGAGCCAGTGATTCATTCACGGTTGACGCCCGTAGTGATGTGAGTGAAACAAGCGTCTACTACTGGGTGAGCCAGTGTATAATGAACACATATGTTCTACGTTTACGTTCTACAATGTGGAGATGGAAATTTTTACACGGGGTACACGACAAATATTGATGAAAGAATAAAGCGCCATCAAAATCGAGAGGTTTTTGCAACAAAAGGTCGGCAGCCCGTCAATCTTATTTTTTATGAGGCCTTTATAGATCAACAAGATGCAAAACGGCGGGAGGGATATTTAAAAACAACTGCTGGCAAACGCGCGATTAAACTCATGTTGAGAAGATATTTTGTGAACAGAAAAAGTTCTGTTCAGTGATCAAATCCAAATTTTTTGAGCGACATTTAAGTTCGTTCCCATAGAACCAACAAAATTCTTCAGCTAACGCTGGGGATTTTTGTTACCCCTAATAAGTGGTGCATTGAGTTTAGAATGTAGGTCTTAGTACAAACTATGTAGAAGAGAAGTGATAATGTCCGGTTTGGGAGAAATGAATTTGTCCGCCTCAGCTATGATGCTGGGATATGCAAATCATTTCCATGTCCGCGAAGGAACTAAAAAAGTTTAAGATCGTGAA
>Ga0265296_1002769_pt1 | contig 17143 bp, 10 predicted proteins | sample MunlanPumphouse1_FD_189073 | JGI IMG/M metagenome (GOLD analysis project Ga0265296, IMG submission 189073) | Groundwater microbial communities from a municipal landfill in Southern Ontario, Canada - Pumphouse #1 | ecosystem: Environmental > Aquatic > Deep subsurface > Groundwater | place...
AAAGAAGCCTTGGTAATACCTAATAATAACGGCGTAGCCTGCGCGGGTTTGCCGCCCTTTTTGATGACGCGGCTGTTCTCCTTCTGGAATTTCCACTTATCCACCTGCTGGGTGGATAAAAAGTCAGTGTCTCCCGGCTCTTCTACGCGTACCTTTTTCAACATCTGGCGGATGATTACTTCAATGTGTTTGTCATTGATGTGCACTCCCTGCAGGCGGTAAACCTCCTGGACTTCATTCACCAGGTATTCCTGCAAGGCCTTATCCCCGCAGACACGCAGGATATCCTGCAAAACTACCGGCCCGTCAGTAAGCTGCTGTCCGGCAATAACCTTATCGCCTTTATAGACATTAGGGTGCTTGCCGTGCGGGATAACGTATTCCCTCTGCATTCCGGTAGGAGATTTCACGATAATCACTCGCTGGCCTTTTTTAGTATCCCCGAATTCCACAAACCCGTCTATTTCACTGATAATGGCTGGGTCTTTGGGCCTGCGCGCTTCAAATAATTCTGCCACGCGCGGAAGGCCTCCGGTAATATCCCTGGTCTTGACTACCGTGCGCGGTATCTTAGCTAAAAGTTGTCCTGCGGACATCTTTTCCCCGTCTTTTACCAATATATGCGCGCCTACCGGAATAGGATAAATTCCCAAAACCGCTTTATTCTCATCCAAGATAATAATCTGAGGATGATATTCCTGCTTATGCTCTACCACCACGCGCTCAGTCAGTTTAGTAACCTGGTTTAGCTCCTCCCTTACAGTCACATTCTCTTTTAAGTCCTCGTACTTGACAAGGCCTGAAACTTCGGTAAGGATAGGCTGGGTATAAGGGTCCCAATTCACAAAGGCAATACCCTTGGCTACTTCATTCCCGTCCGGCACATTGATAAGCGCACCCTGCACTACTGTATAGCGCTCGAGTTCCCTTCCTTCTTTATCATTAATACTAATAAAGCCGTTTCTGTTAAGGACAATTGAATCTTTATTTTTCTTGACTGTCCTTAAGTTATGGTATTTAACTAACCCCTTATTCTTGGATTTGAGAAAGGACTGCTCCACAATACGGGATGCAGTTCCCCCGATGTGGAATGTCCTCATGGTCAGCTGCGTTCCCGGCTCGCCGATACTCTGGGCAGCCACCACTCCCACTGCCTCTCCCACTTCCACCTGCCTTCCTGTGCCTAAGTTTCTGCCGTAACATTTACAGCAAATCCCTCTTCCGGTCTCGCAGGTTAAAGCACTTCGGATACGTATTTTTTCAATGCCTAACTTTTCAATCATATTCGCTTTTTCTTCAGTAACCTCTGCGCCTGTTTCCACCACGACCTCATCGGTGATGATGTCCACTATATTATCCATGGCTACGCGGCCGGATACGCGCTCCTTGAGGGAAACTACCTCTTCGTCCCCTTCAATAATTGCCGCGACTGTAATCCCGTTAAGGGTGCCGCAGTCAAGCTCAGTGACAATGACCTCCTGGGCTACATCCACGAGCCTGCGGGTAAGGTAGCCTGCGTCCGCAGTCTTTAACGCGGTATCCGCCAAACCTTTGCGCGCGCCGTGAGTAGAGATAAAATACTCAAGTACTGTCAGGCCTTCTCTGAAATTAGCGGTGATAGGGCTCTCAATAATTTCTCCCGATGGTTTTGCCATGAGGCCGCGCATGCCTGCCAGCTGGCGCACCTGCAGGCGCGAACCGCGTGCGCCAGAATCTGCCATCATAAATATGGGATTAAAAGGCTCCATACCTTTAAATAATAGGTCAGAAATCTTATCCGTGGCATGCGTCCAGATATCAATTACCTTGGACTTGCGCTCCGAATCCGTAATAATACCACGATGGTACTGCTCTTCCACCTTAGCTACTTCCTCTCGAGACTCTTTTAAGACTAACGGTTTTTCTACCGGCACAGTCAGATCGTCTATGCCTATGGATATACCTCCGAATGTAGCCATCTCAAAACCGATTTTCTTGATATCATCCAGCAACTGGATTGTGCGGCTGTGGCCGAAACGCTTGTAACAATCAGCAACCACAAGCCCTACATTGGCCTTGTTCAATTCTTTGTTCACAAAACCAAAGCCTTCAGGAAGCACCTGGTTAAAGATAACCCTGCCTACGGTGGTAGTAATAAGAAGTTTGCCCGGGATAACCTTTTTCTCTTCCAGGTCAAAAACATTTTCTATCCTTACCTTTATACGGGCATGCAGGTCAACGGCCTTATCCTCGTAAGCCACTACGGCCTCGTTAGTATTGGCGAATACTTTACCCTCTCCTAAGGCAGCGGGTTTTTCTTTGGACAAGTAAGATACGCCTAAGACAATATCCTGGGTAGGGGTAAGGATAGGCCTGCCGTCAGCAGGAGAAAATACATTATTAATGGACAGCATGAGAATCTTAGTTTCTATCTGAGACTCCAGGGAAAGCGGCACATGCACCGCCATCTGGTCGCCGTCAAAATCAGCGTTAAAGGCAGTGCAGACAAGGGGGTGAATTTTAATGGCTTTTCCTTCTATTAGCTTTGGTTGGAAAGCTTGGATCCCTAAGCGGTGCAGGGTGGGTGCTCTGTTTAAGAGGACCGGGTGGTCTTTGATTACCTCGTCCAGTATATCCCAGACTTCAATCTTGCCGCGTTCAACCATCCTGCGGGCGCCCTTTATGGTATGTACAAATCCCTTTTCGCGCAGTTTCTTGATGATAAACGGCTCAAATAATTCCAGGGCCATCTGTTTAGGCAGGCCACATTCATGCAGATGCAGATCCGGCCCGACTACGATTACGGAGCGGCCGGAATAATCCACGCGCTTTCCTAAAAGGTTCTGGCGGAAGCGGCCTTGCTTGCCTTTTAGCATATCGGAGAGCGACTTCAGCGGCCGGTTATTAGCGCCCATTACCGCCCGGCCGTGCCTGCCGTTATCCAACAACGCGTCCACTGCTTCCTGAAGCATGCGTTTTTCGTTGCGGATGATAATTTCCGGAGCGTTTAACTCCATCAGTTTCTTCAGGCGGTTATTCCGGTTAATCACGCGGCGGTATAAATCATTGAGGTCAGAAGTAGCAAACCTTCCTCCGTCAAGCGGCACCAGCGGCCTTAAATCCGGGGGGATTACAGGCAGGATTTCTAAAATCATCCATTCCGGCTTATTGGCTGACCTCTTAAAATCCTCTACAATCCTTAATACCTTCAAGGCCTTCCTGTTGCCCATGGGCTCTTTGGATTTCTCAAGGTCTCTGCGCAGTTTACGGCCATACGCATCCAGGTCTATCTCTTTCATTAAATCAGATACTGCCTCTGCCCCGATTTTTGCCTTGAAATTCGCCCCGTATTTCTCCAGGGCCTCCTGGTATTTCTCTTCAGTCAAAAGTTCTCTTTTTTTAAGCGGGGTATTCCCCGGCTCAACCACCACGTATTCCTCGTAATAAATTACTTTCTCTAAATCCCTTAAGCCGATATCCAATAACGCAGACATTCTGCTCGGCACTGCCTTGAAAAACCAGATATGCGTCACGGGCGTTGCCAGCTCAATATGGCCCATGCGTTCACGCCTGACACTTGAGCGGTCAACCGTAACCCCGCAGCGGTCGCAGGTAATCCCCTTAAACTTAATGCCTTTATATTTGCCACAATTACACTCGTAATCCCGCACCGGCCCGAAAATCTTCTCGCAGAACAGGCCGTCTTTTTCCGGCTTCAGGGTGCGGTAATTGATGGTCTCTGCCTTTCTTACTTCACCTTTGGACCAGGACTTTATCACAGCAGGCGATGCTATCTTTATGCTTATACTATCGAATGAAACATTCTCTTCCATTATTTACTTTTCTCCGTTCGTATATCTAAGCACAATCCTTGCAATTCCTTTATTAAAACATTAAAAGATTCCGGAGTCCCGTGGGTCAGGCGCTGTTCGCCTTTAACAATGGCTTCGTAGATACGGGTCCTTCCGGAAACATCGTCGCTTTTTACAGTGAGCATCTCCTGCAGGGTGAATGCCGCCCCGTATGCCTCTAATGCCCATACTTCCATTTCTCCCAGGCGCTGGCCTCCGAACTGTGCCTTTCCGCCTAAGGGCTGCTGTGTGACCAGCGAATACGGCCCGATGGAGCGGGCGTGAATTTTCTCAGCCACCAGATGGATCAGTTTCATCATATAGATGTATCCGACGCATACCCTCTGGTCAAAGGGCTCTCCGTTATATCCGTCGCGCAAGGTTACCTTGCCGTCTTCGGGAAGCCCGGCCTTCTTAAGCATTTCCTTAATCTCCTGCTCGTTTGCGCCGTCGAAAACAGGGCAGCTTACATGTATGCCTAAAGTTCTCATTGCCCAGCCCAAATGTGTTTCTAGTATCTGGCCGACATTCATACGCGAGGGGACACCCAGGGGATTTAACACCATATCTACGGGTGTGCCATCGGGTAAATAAGGCATATCCTCATCAGGTACAATGCGCGCAACTACGCCCTTGTTCCCATGCCTGCCTGCGAGTTTATCTCCCTCGGCTAACCTGCGCTTGGTGGCGATATACACGACTACCCGTTTTAATACCCCCGCCGGCAGTTCGTCGCCGCGCCTTACCTTTTCAATTTCCTGAGTCTCTTCTGCCAATAGTTCTTGAATCTGCTCATCAAAAGAAGCAGCCAGGATTTTGGCTTCTTCGTTGTCCCCGAAATTCTCAATCTTCCGTGCTTTTTTCTTATCCACGCCTAAAACCTGGGAGAGGCGTGTGAATTTTTCAGCCTGGATAAATTCCATCTCTTGCTTGTAATATTCTTTAAGTTCCCTTATTTTGGCTAATTCCTTGGTTTTGTCTTCTTTAGACTTCCTGCCCCGTTCTTTGCGCTGGAAAATATGGACATCCACGACCACGCCTTCCACTCCCGGCGGGGCAGTCAGGGATGTATCGCGCACATCCGAAGCCTTCTCTCCGAATATCGCGCGCAAAAGCCTCTCTTCAGGCGATAATTCTGATTCGGTCTTAGGGGTGACCTTGCCTACCAATATATCTCCTTGCCCCACCTCCGCGCCAATACGGGTTATCCCTGTTTCATCAAGGTTCCTTAAAGACTCTTCGCTGACGTTGGGGATATCGCGGGTAACCTCTTCGTTTCCCAGCCGTGTCTCCGTAGCCTCTATCTCAAATTCCTCAACGTGTATAGAGGTAAAGGCATCCTCCCTCAGTAATCTTTCGCTAATGACTATGGCGTCTTCAAAGTTGTAACCGCGCCAGGGCATAAACGCTGCCATAAGGTTGCGGCCTAAAGCCAACTCTCCATTTTTAGTAGCCATGCCATCGGCAATAATCTCGCCTGCTTCCACGCGGTCCCCTAACTTTACCAAAGGCCGCTGGTTGAGGCACGTATCTGCATTGGTGCGTTGAAATTTCTGAAGGTGATAAATGCTTTTACCCACTGCTATTGTGGAGGCATCCACATTGGTAACCTTTCCGGAATTCCTGGCTACTATCATAGTCCCGGAATCGCGGGCAACTTTCTCTTCCATTCCTGTCCCTACAAGGGGTGCTTCGGGAATCATCAAAGGCACTGCCTGCCTCTGCATGTTTGAACCCATTAAAGCGCGGTTGGCGTCATCGTGCTCTAAGAAAGGAATCAAAGAAGCAGCCACAGAAACTAGCTGCTTAGGTGAAACGTCCATATATTCCACCTCTTTAGGCGAAACTTTTGGAAAATCTCCCTTATGCCTGCAGGAAATCTCGCGCTCTGTAAATGTCCCGTCGGTGTCCAGCGGCACGTTTGCCTGGGCAATAACCTTATCCTCTTCAATATCCGCAGTCAAGTATTCTATTTTGCGGCTAACCTTACCATCATCTACTTTTCTATAAGGCGTTTCTAAGAGCCCCAGCGAATTTACCCGCGCGTAACTACTTAAAGAAGCAATCAATCCGATATTCGGGCCTTCGGGAGTTTCTATAGGGCAGATCCTTCCGTAATGGGAAGGATGGATATCCCTGACCTCAAACCCTGCACGCTCACGCGACAAACCTCCCGGCCCCAAGGCGCTTAAGCGCCTCTTGTGCGTCATTTCTGCCAGAGGGTTAACCTGGTCCATAAACTGGGATAACTGCGAGCGGGCAAAGAAATCGCGGATTTGATTGGAGAGGAGTTTTGAGTTTATGAGATAATGGACATTCAGGTTGGTGAAATCGCCCAGGATGCTTAACCTTTCCCTTATGGAGCGCTCTATCCTGGCTAAACCTATACGCACCTGGTTCTGCACAAGTTCCCCTACGGACTTTATGCGGCGGTTTCCCAAGTGGTCTATATCGTCAATCTTTCCTATATCTTGATTAAGGTTAATCAGGTATTCTATAACCTTGATTACGGTCTCGGAATCCAAAATCCGTTTTTCCAGGGAGACATTCATCCCTAACTTCCTGTTCAAGATAAACCTTCCTGCCCTTTCCAGGTCATAACGGCCCGGGTCAAAGAATAACCTATAAAATAAGTTCTCTGCTGCTTCTCGGGTTACCGGCTCAGTAGGCCGCATCTTGCGGTAAAAATCAAGGTAAGCCTCTTCTTTGTTTTTAGTGTAATCTTTCTTTAAGGTATTGTGGATTTCCGGATGTTCTTTGCCGAAGGCAGCCAAAATCTCTTTGTCAGTGCTAAAGCCTAAAATCCTCAACAATTGGGTAGCAGGGAAATTCCTGCGCCTGTCCACATAGGCTAGTACAGTTTCGGTTAAATCGTATTTGAATTCCAGCCATGCCCCGCGGTAAGGGATAATGCGGCCGTAGAATATAGATTTACCTGTCGGGTGAGATTCCTCTTCAAAAGAAACTCCCGGAGAACGCTGCAACTGGCTGACCACCACGCGCTCATCTCCGTTAATGACAAAGGTGCCTGTCTCGGTCATTAGGGGAATCTCGCCGAAATAGGCATCCTGCTCTTTGGTCTCTTGAGGTGTGGCGAGACGGAATTTTACCTTTAGGGGGGCGGCATAAGACACTGCCCTTCTCTTTGACTCATATACATCATATTTAGGCTTGCCGAGCGAATAACTGATAAACTCCAGTTTTACCGAACGTCCCGTATCTTCAATGGGGAATATTTCCTCAAAGACTTCCTGCAGGCCCTGGCGTTTACGCTCGGCCGCTTGGATTTCCACCTGTAGGAATTCGCGGTATGTCTCTAATTGCACATCCAGAAAATTCGGCAGTTCGTAAGGTTCCTTAATTTTTCCGAAACTTTTGCGTTTAATCATGGGGTTATCGTCATCAGCACTTCAATACTATTTTAGCTCAACTGTGGCGCCGGCTGCTTCCAACTTCTTCTTCAACTCTTCCGCTTCTTCTTTAGCAACACCTTCTTTTATCGGCTTAGGCGCTGCGTCCACGAGGTCCTTGGCTTCTTTTAAACCCAGACTAGTCATCGCGCGCACTTCCTTAATTACGGCGATTTTATTCCCGCCCGGACTTATCAGGACAACCGCAAATGTGCTCTTTTCCTCTAGCGCGGCAGCGCCGGCTCCAGCAGAAGCAACCGCTCCGCCAGCAGCCATCATCGACATATTCGCCTGCACCCCGAATTTCTCTTCCAGCGCTTTAACCAGATCAGCAAGTTCCAATACGGTCATTCCTTCAATAGACTTGATGAGTTCGTCAAGTTTCTCTGCCATTTTTATCCTCCTTCTTTACCTAACTTACCTTTAATTTGGTCTAAACAATAAACTAATTTTCTTAAATTAGAATTCAGCGCCATAGCTAAACGGGATATGGGTGAATTCAAGGTTATGACGAGCGCGCCCCTTAAAACTTCAAGGCTCGGCAGTTTTGCCAGGGCCTCAATATCTTTTTTTTCTAAGACCATCTCATTGAAATACCCGAAAGAAATTTTAAGATTCTCATTTGTTTTATTAAAATCGTAAAGGATTTTGGAGGCATTCACCGGTTCATCTTTTGTAAAAACCAAAGCGCACGGCCCCTCAACGTTTTTAACAAGGGTTTCCAGCCCGCTTTCTTTTAGCGCCCGCACGAGCACAGTATTCTTGACCACGAATAAGGAGGCATTAGCCTTTTTAAGGGAAATCCTTAAAGCCGTTAAACCAGGGCTGTCAACCTTGGAATAACCGATAACAAAAAAACTTTCAGATGTTTTTAGGGAATCCTTTATCAGGTTTTCGGAAGACTCTTTAAATATCAGGCCAAGTTTTTTCATTTATATCGTTAGCCTCAAACCCGGATTCATAGATGAAGAGATAAACAGACTTTTGACGAACCTGCCCTTGATTGAAGCCGGCCGCGATTCATTTAAGGCTTCAATCACGCGGTTGGCGTTATCATACAATTTATCTTCCTCAAAAGAAATTTTACCTACGCTCAAATGTATCCCGCCCTGTTTGTCCACGCGGAATTCAACTTTGCCTTTACGCACATCCTCAATGGCCTTGCCTATATCCACAGTTACAGTACCGGTCTTAGGACTCGGCATTAGCCCCCGCGGCCCCAGGATTTTGCCTAATTTGCTTAAATCCTTCATCATCTCCGGGGTGGCAATAGCACAGTCAAAATCCAGAAAGCCGCCTGCAACTTTATCTATTAGTTCCTGGCCGCCTACATAATCTGCCATTGCGTCACGGGCTATACGCTCATGCTCGCCCTTGCAGAAAACCGCTAACCTTAATTTCTTTCCTGTGCCATGAGGAAGCACCACAGTTCCTCGCACCATCTGATCTGATTTTTTGGGGTCTATATTAAGGTTAAAATGCAGATCTACCGAACTGTCAAATTTAGTGGGGCGCATATTCTTTAACGTTGAAACCGCCTCTTTTAACTGATAGGTATTGGAGGCATCAATGGTTTTGGCAGATTCCTTATATCTTTTACTGCTGGATTGTTGCATCCTTAACCTTCCACTACTATGCCCATGCTGCGGGCAGTGCCTTCAACAATTTTAATCGCCTGATTTATTTCTGAGGTATTTAAGTCTTTCGCCTTTATTTTAGCAATCTCCTCAACCTGTTTTTTTGTCACCTTTCCTATAATCTCTTTCCCGGATATACCGGATGCCTTGGCTAAATTGGCCGCGCGTTTTAGTAAAACCGATGAAGGGGGAGTTTTGATAATAAAACTGAAAGTCCTGTCTTCGTAAACGCTGATGACTACGGGCAAGATAAGGCCGTCCCTGCCCTTGGTCTGCTCGTTAAACTGCTTGCAGAACTGCATAATGTTTACGCCGTGCTGGCCCAGGGCCGGCCCTACCGGAGGGGCGGGGTTTGCTTGTGCGGCCGTGACGTGTAATTTTATCTGGGCGGTTACCTTTTTTGCCATTGGTTTTTACTTATCTCGCGGTTAAGCCTTTTCTTTTGCGGGTCACCTGGCTTCAATACTATATCTTTTCAACTTGCCAATACTCTAGTTCAACAGGAGTAGCCCTGCCAAAGATAGAAACGCTGACCTTTAATTTACCCTTTTCCGGGTGAATCTCGTCTATGGTACCGTTAAAATTAACGAATGGGCCCTCTTTAATCCTGACCTGTTCGCCTTTTTCAAAAATAATTTTAGGGCTTGGCTTTGCCTGCGTTTCTTGAGTCCTCTTTAGGATATTATCTACCTCAGACTTTGGAAGCGGCATGGGCTTTCTGCCCAGGCCTATGAACCCAGTGACTCCGGGTACGTTTTTTATAAAAAGGTAAGCCTTTTCGTCCAGTTCCATTTCAACCAAAAGATAGCCCGGGAAGAATTTGCGCTGGGAGATCCTTTTTTTACCGGAACGCACTTCAGAAATCTGCTCAGTGGGTATGATAACCTTTGTTACCGCTTCCTGCATATTCTCCTGCGTGATTCTTCTCTCCAGAGTTGACTTCACCTTTTCTTCGGAGCCGGTCTGGGTATGGACGACATACCAATTCTTCATGTTATGAAAGTACCATGCTTAATAACTTGGAAAGTGCTAAGTCAACGATTCCGATAAAAACAGCCATTATGGCAGTTATAGCGATTACTACGCCAGTGGCGCCGATTATTTCCTGGCGGCTGGACCAGGATACCTTTCCCAATTCCTGCCTTACCTCCATGACAAAAGTTTTAATCTTTCTAAATATGTTCATCTCTTTTAATATTGCAGGAGCGGCAGGGCTCGAACCTGCAGTCCCGGTTTTGGAGACCGGTGGTTTGCCATTAACCGACGCTCCTAAAATTACTTAATTTCTTTGTGCGGCGTGTGTTTTTGGCAAGACTTGCAGTATTTATTTAGCTCCAACTTCTCTTGCTGTAACTTCTTATTCTTGGTTGTGGTGTAATTTCTATTTTTACAAACCGTGCACTCTAAAGTGATTATCTCTCTCATGCCTATTTGTTTAACTTGCTGAACAAATCCTTCGTAAAAACGCTCGGGATAAATTCCCGCCTGCTGATAGCCGAGAATTTAAGCTGGAGATGGGAATCGAACCCATGGCCTCTTCCTTACCAAGGAAGTGCTCTGCCGACTGAGCTACTCCAGCATTTGCTCGACGGCGAAAAGAAGTAAAAAAAACCCACCCCCAAAGAATTTGACTAAATTCTTTAGAACTAATTACCCCACAGTTATTTAAGGGATTACTTTAGCCTATTAAGTATAGGCTAAGAATTATATTTGTCAATCTTTTTTTTGATTTTCTTTGTACCTAAGCAGGTTCGTAAAATCTTCAAGCGTAAGGCGTTCCGCGCGGATATCAGAGGTTATTGCTAAGTTCGCACAAAAATGTTCCACTTGCTCTTTTGCAACTATGCCCTTTAGGCTGTTCTTAAGGGTCTTGCGCCTCTGGTTAAAAGCAGACCTGATTATCTTAAAAAGCGCCTTTTCCTCCTTCGCCCTAAGCGGGAGTTTAGTTTTAAGCGTAAGCCCAACAAAGGCCGAATCAGTTTTGGGTACGGGACGAAAACATGTATTTTTTACAGTAAAGATAATTTCAGGAAGTGAATAATACTGCGTAAAACAACTGAAGGCTCCATAATCCTTTGAACCCGCCCTCGCGATAAGCCTGGCGGCAAATTCTTTTTGCACCGTAAGGTAAATTTTATCAATATGCCTCTTATATTTAAAAAGGCGGGCGATAATGGGCGAGGTAATGTAATAAGGAATATTGCCAATAACTTTTATTTTACAGGAAAGTTTTCCAACAAGCCTGCCTATATCTAACTTCAATATATCCCGCTGTATTATTTTTACTTTTTTACTACACTCAAATTTATCCCTTAATATTTCGCACAAGCCGCTATCGAGCTCAATGGCGAAAATATTTTCCGCGACCTTGGCTATCCCCTCGGTTAATTCCCCTCTTCCGGCCCCCAGCTCTAATACTATATCAGAGGGGTTTAATTCGCAGGCCTGAATTATCTTCCTACGGATATTGGGGTCAACGAGGAAATTCTGGCCTAAGTATTTTTTAGCCTTAACGCGCATTTTATGGCAAGATTGACCGCTTCAATTAAGGAATGAGGATCGGCTAAATGCGGAAGGCTCGCTTTATCAAAAGCGGTACCATGCAAAGGCGAAGTGCGCACAAAAGGAAGACCCAACGTCAGGTTAACCCCGCTTTGCGGACTCAATAATTTTAACGGTATTAATGCCTGGTCATGATACATAACTATGACCGCATCGTACTGATTATCTTTTGCTTTAGTTATTGCCGCATCCGCAGAAAGCGGCCCGTCTAAATTAAGGCCCAATCGTCTTAAATTTACAAGCTCCGGTTTGATTACCCTGTTTTCTTCATCGCCGATAAGGCCGTTATCGGAAGCATGGGGGTTAAGGCCCGTAACCGCAATGCGCGGATTCCTTATTCCAAATAACTTGCGCAGGGAAATATTAACTAAATAAACCGTATCGCGTAAACTTTGCCTCGTCAATTGTACCGAAATCGAACTCACAGGCACGTGCGTAGTAACTAATCCAAATTTCAAGTACTTGTTTAATAAAAACATCGCTGTTTTCTTAGTCCCTGTCTTTTGGGCAAAATATTGCGTATGCCCGCAAAAACCTTTCAGCCCGCTCAGGGCTACCGCTTCCTTAGACACCGGGGAGGTTACAAGGCAGTCTATTTCTTTTTTTCTTATTAGCTCCAACGCCTTATCCAGATATTCTATAGAAGCCTTCCCGTATGCGGCTTTAACCTGCCCGAACCTGAAATTCTTATGTTTCACGTTATCTAAATCAATAAACTTATAGATTTGCTTCGTCGGTTTTACGCTTTGCGTCTTGCGCTTTGCCTGTTTTAGCGCTTTATCAAACACCCATTTATCGCCGATTACTACAAATTCTGCCTTGCCCGAAACCTTCGGCAGTGCCTTGGCAATAATGGCCGCTCCTATGCCTGAAGGGTCGCCTAGGGTAATGCCAACTTTAATCCTGGAGGACCTTGATATACGATTTGTCTCTAAGCTCATCTAACCATTTAGAGAGGGATTCCTGCATTTTTCTCTCCAGGAGAAGATCGTAAATCTTCTCCTGGGACTCTAGGAGTGTAGGCTGCCTGGGCGGGATTATCTTATCCAGCCTTAGGATATAATAAGTTTCCTGGATTTTAATAGGAGATGATGCTTCTCCGGACCGCAGTTTAAATAATGCCTCTTCAATCTCCGGATTAAGTTCGCCGGTTTTTTGGGCGGACAGGGTCTCAAATGAAGTGGACAGCCTATCGGAAGTATCTTTTAAGTCACAGCCGCCCTTAAGCTCCTGGCACATTTTTTCTGCGAGTTCCTTTTTATCGGTAGCAACTGCTTGGAATTCACGTTCTTCCGGGATAGCAAGTTCCGTGCTGTGCTTCTGGTAAAAATCAGTTACCTCGCTGGGATTGACCCTAATTTTTCCCTGCACTTTTAAATCAACAATGTTATACATAAGGATTTGCTCGCGGATCTTTGCTTCTATGTCGGCGAGGGTTATGCCCTGGGAGCTTAAGGCATGTTGAAATCCCGAGTCCGTTGGGTACCTCTTTCTGATGTCATCGATTCTGGCCTTCACCCTGGCCTCGTCCGCCCTGATATTGTTTAATTTCGCCTCCATTAAAATCAGCCTGTCCTCTACCAATTTATCCAAAATGTCCAACTTCATAGACTGGATTTTATCTTCCAGCTCTTTGCCTTTATATTGTGCCTCTAATTGCAGACGCAAAAATTTAAGGAAATCGTCCAGGTCTTTTTGAGTGATAACTTCGCTGTTGACGATGGCAATTATCTTGTCTTGGGCAAATAAATCGCATATCGCATATCGCATATCGCATATCGCGATAGAGGCCAGTAATAAAATGATTCTTAAAATTTTTACTTTAACCATGGGGTATGCCTGCCTTCTTAAATGCGCCTATCGCCTCTCTCAGCAAGCGGCAGTAAAGGTCAAAACCAACCGCAGCGATAAACCCGTGCTGTTGTGCCCCCAGGATATTTCCCGCGCCTCTTAACTCCAAATCTTCCATAGCGATTTTAAAACCCGCGCCCAGGTGAGCATACTCCTGAATAGCGTTTAGTCTTTTACGCGCGTCAGAATCCAGGAGTTCGCCTTTCCCTACTAGAAAATAGGCGTAAGCAGGGCGGTTAAACCTACCTACCCTGCCGCGCAACTGGTGCAAGTCTGAAAGGCCGAAAGCATGTGCCTGATTTACGATAATCGTATTAGCGTTAGGTATGTCAATACCTGATTCTATAATCATGGTAGATACGAGTATATCGATCTTGCCGTCAAGAAAGTCCCTCATGATAGACTCTAATGTTTTTGGCGGCATTGAGCCATGGGCAACAGCAATCTTTGTGGAAGGCACTAAGATTTTCTTGAGGCGCTCTTGTTGCTTTTCAATATCCTGGATGCGGTTATGCACAAAATAAACTTGGCCCTTACGGTTTATTTCGCGCATTATCGCCTGTTGTATCAGGTCTTCGTCATATTCTACCACGAATGTGCGAATAGGCAACCTATTTTGCGGCGGAGTATTAATAGCGCAAAGCTCCTTTGCGCCCATCAGGCTCATATATAGCGTACGCGGAATAGGCGTGGCAGTAAGGGTGAGCACATCCACGCAGAGCCTTAAAGCTTTTAGCTTCTCTTTAGCCTTTACGCCAAAGCGTTGCTCCTCGTCAATTATGAGTAGCCCTAAGTCTTTAAATTTTATATCGTCGGATAAAAGCCTGTGTGTTCCTATCACAATATCCACGACCCCTTGAGCTAAGCCCTCAATAATTTCTTTCTGTTCTTTTTCTGTTTTAAAACGCGATAAGCTTGCAACTTTAATGGGGAAATCCTCAAGCCTTTGAAGAAAATTATGATAATGTTGTTCTGCCAGGATAGTAGTAGGCACCAGAAACGCCACCTGCTTAAAATCCTGGGTAGCTTTAAATGCCGCACGCATCGCCACTTCCGTCTTCCCGTAACCCACATCGCCGCATAAAAGCCTATCCATTGGCTTACTTGATTCCATATCCTCTTTGACCGCCTGTGCTGCCTTTAGCTGGTCAGGGGTCTCTGTGTATGGGAATGTAGACTCAAACTTTCTTTGCCAATCTGTATCAGGGGAGAATTTAAATCCGGCAAGAGACCTGCGCATCGCCTCAAGCGATATCAATTCCCATGCCATCTTCTGTATCCCCCTCCTCGCCCTTTCCTTGGTCCTCTTCCACTCTTTGGTGCCTAATCTGTAGAGCTTGGGCCTACGCACCTGAAAGGCAATATACTTCTGCACCAAGTGCATTGATCGCGTAGGTACATACAGTTTTTCTTCACGATCGTATTCTATAACCAGATGGTCAAGGTATAACTCTCCCGACTTCAATTTCTTCAGCCCTAAAAATTTGCCTATGCCGTGCTGCGTATGCACGACGTAATCTCCCGGTTCAAGGTCCAGGAAGTTCTCCACGGGGTATTCTTCGCTGAAATGTACGGTCTTACTAGAGCGCGGTTTCTTTACGGGAAGGATGATTGCCATGCGGTGCGCCCAGAGGTGAGCGCCTGTCTCAGGATTAAAAGACCTTATAGACTGTATGGAATTTTCAACGCCTAATTCAAGGCGTAGGGGCAATTCAAAGGAGAAGGCAAATATATCAATGATTGACCCGCGGCGGCTAAAATCTCCCTCTTGCGACGTGCTCTCCTGCCTGGTGTAGCCGAAATCTACAAGGGCCGCGAGCAACTTTTCTAAATCAATGCTTTGGCCCACATATACTTTCAGGGATTTAAACATGCAAAGAATCCGCGGCTCTTAAGTTTTCTTTTTTGACCAGGCCAGGACTAAGGGCGAGGCAATATATACGGTGGAGTATGCTCCGGAGATAAAACCTACCAACAGCGTAAAGGCAAAGTTACTTAAGACCTCCCCGCCGTAAAAGAGGATAGCGATTACCGTCAATAAAGTTACGCCTGAGGTGAGTATTGTACGGCCAAGGGTCTGATTTACGCTCAAGTTTATCAGCTCTTTTAGGCCCATCTTTTTCAACAAGCGGCTATTTTCCCTAACCCGGTCATAAATAACAATGGTATCGTTTATGGAATAGCCGGCGATGGTCAGGAATGCAGTAACGATTAAAAGGTCAATCTGCCTGCCGGTAATAGCCAAAAACCCTAAGGCCACGAGAACATCATGAAAGAGCGCAATTATGCCTGCAGCGGCAAAATTAAGCTGTTTGAAGCGGAAAGCCACGTAAATTAAAATTCCTACGAGCGCCCAGATAAGCGCGGCAAGGGCCTTTCCTTTAAGGTGCTTGCCGGCGACGGGCCCTACCTTTTCAATCCTTAACATCTGAATATCTTCTTCGGGAAATTTATCTTTCAATTTATCCGCCACAATATCGCTGGATTTCTCACCCGGGGTCTTAATCAGGATTACGCGCGGATTCTCTTTAAATTGCTGTATTGAGGCGTCGGTAATCCCGAATTCCTTCAGGGTGGCGCGAATCTTATCAATCTCTACGGGGTTTTTGAAGCTGTATTCCTGAAGCTGGCCTCCGGCAAAATCAATGCCATAGGCTTCTTTTCCTCTTTTGAAGCAAAATACCAGGCCTGTAATAATAATAATTAAAGATAAGCAATAAAAAATCCTTCTCTTACCGATAAAATCAAGATGCGTTTCTTTAATCAACCTTAACATCGGCAACCCCTTAAGCCATCCTAGGCCTAAGAGGGCTTCTAAGATGGTGCGCGTAACCACAATAGCAGTGAACATACTCGCCATTAAGCCTATGGTCAGGGTTACGGCAAACCCCCTGATTGGGCCGGTGCCGAACTGAAAGAGTAAAAATGCGGCAATTAATGTAGTGAAATTAGAATCAAAGATAGCGCTGAAGGCTTTGTTATAGCCGTTGGAAATGGCAGTGCGTATGGGGCGGCCGCCGGCTATTTCTTCGCGGATACGTTCATTAATCAGGACATTGGCATCCACTGCCATACCTAAGGACAATGCAATGCCTGCGATGCCGGGGAGTGTCAGGGTTGCGGCTACTCCGGGAAATATAGCCGGGAGCATCCCCAACCCTCCTAAAATAATCAGGAAATTAAGCAGCAGCGCAATATTAGCCACAATCCCTGCCAAGAGATAATAAAGAGCCATAAATACAAGCACCAGCGCCCCGCCAATGATACTGGCCTTAACCCCTTTATTTACGGAATCCTGGCCTAAAAGCGGCCCGACTGTCCTCTCCTCTTCAATATACATCGGCGCAGGCAATGCTCCTACGCGCAGGACTAAAGCCAAATCCTGCGCCTGCTCTACGTTGAAGCGGCCGGTGATTACTGCCTCTCCGGAGGGAATGGCCTCTTTTATCCTGGGGGCTGACTGGACTTTCCCATCCAGGACTATGGCCAACCTCTTACCTATATTATTACTGGTCAATTCGGAGAATTTCTTAGCCCCCTCGTTGTTAAACTGTAATGCTACAATAGGTTCATTGAACTGGCTCTCGTCAAAACGCACCGAGGCAGAGGTCAAGGTATCCCCGGCCAAGGCCGCCTGCTTCTCTGTCAATAGCGGCTCATTATCCTCTTCTATGCGCTTTAATTCATACCCCTCGGGCACATTGCCATCCAGCGCCTGTTTTATTTTTTCAGGATCCATAGACACAAGTTTGAATTCCAGGAGCGCGGTCTTTCCGATAAGCTCTATAGCGCGCTGCCTGTCCGTAATCCCCGGCAGCTGAACTACAATCTCATCTTCTCCCTGTTTCTGTAT
>Ga0265296_1002770_pt1 | contig 17141 bp, 17 predicted proteins | sample MunlanPumphouse1_FD_189073 | JGI IMG/M metagenome (GOLD analysis project Ga0265296, IMG submission 189073) | Groundwater microbial communities from a municipal landfill in Southern Ontario, Canada - Pumphouse #1 | ecosystem: Environmental > Aquatic > Deep subsurface > Groundwater | place...
GCCGAAAATTAAAGAAATTTTAGATTATGAAATAGGTCAGAAAGGCAAAGTGATAAGAGTGATATGGGTCGGTAGGAATTTACTAATAGAAACTACTTCTGACGTTGACGCGGAACATATTAGTAAGCAGAAAACAAGATTTTCTATAAAATCAATCGCTAACACTGGCACGGGGACACTAAAGAATCTCGGCGCTAGACAAATCAAAAAATATTTAGGGATAGATTTTTCAAATAATTATGAGAAAATGTGGGAGGAATTAAAAAAATATTTGAATAATTTTGTTTCTTCACAAGGTCAAATTAAGAAAAGAGTACAGAGAAACAAAGAATTGTTAAAATGGGCTACCGAAAATGGTAAGAAATATCAAGTCATTTTGAATGAGATGTGTTTTAAAAATTTTAATTCCCTACCATTGAATAAAAAAATTGATTTTTTGAATTTTATAACCGACTGTAACGACGATGATTTATACGTGATTATAGTTAACTCCCTTGATGTAATAATTTATAAACCAGTTGAAAAAAAGCTAAAAATTATTAAGAGCATAGAGGCCAAAAAAGATAGAATGACCAATGTTGGCTATATAATATTTGTTGATAATAAACCAACCTATAGAGTCCAAACAAATAATACAAATGGAATCGGGATAAGTGCTTTCTGCCAAAGAATTTTTTGGGTATAAAAAATATGAATTGTATTTTTAAAAAACCTGATGGTAAATTATGCGGTTTCCCGGTCTTAGACAACTCTAAATATTGTTGTCTACATGATAAAAACTCAATTTCTCTCTTTTTTAAAAAAGATTGTTCTCCTTACAAAAAAGACCAATTTGTTTTTGGATTATCAAAAGAAAGAGGAGAAAAATATTTAGAAAGCGACATTGCCGCAAAAATAGATAGAAAATTATATAAAAGATTCATAAAATAATAAAAAAGAAATAGATGCCAAACGAAAATAACCAAGAAGAAATAAAAGTGGAAAATACGACGGCGTCCACAACTCCCGAAATTCAGACGGAAAACCAACCCGTAGCGACAACTACGCCCTCCTCCGCCGAAGCTACGGCGGACCCGCCCGTCGGAGAGGCAAGCAAGCCAGCCGAAATTATAGAAACGCCAACCCCGGAACCCATTCCCACTCCACCAACCCCGGAATCCTCGCCCTCGCCGATAAAAAATCTTTTGCTCAAAGCCAAAGAGATGATCCAGTTCAGAAAAGGGGCTAAGCTGGAAAAAATTATGGTTTTGGCGCGAACAAAAGCCGCTGCGGGAGCGGGGCAGGGAAAAATTACGAATGACGACATTCAAAAATTATTATATGTGTCTGACGCCACGGCAACCAGATATTTAAACCAACTAACAAAAGAAGGCAGGTTAAAGCTAACAAGCAGGCGCGGAGGAGCTTTTTACCAGCTGCCGTAGCCAGATTGGCTCAAGCGCTTGCCGGCATTGGCTCATTTCCACCATTTGAGCCAATCACCTTAGGGGCATGAGCCATTGGTTTGGCCCTTGATAGCTTCAAATTTGAACTCGCATTTCTCGCCCTTAACCAATCCGAGCATTGTCAGGAGCACAAAAAACCGGTTCCAATCGCCTTCGCTTTCGGCAAAGCCGGCCTGTTCCCCGTTTACGTACTTTTTTCCGTGATGCAGATTTTTATTCTCATCATAGCCGATCATAAGATAGCAGTTCCCGCCATAGGCATTGTGGTATCTCATAAAGCTGAAAGGGCCTTCTTTGTTAAAAGTAAAGAAGTCCGGCTCATACAGCGCGGTTCCGGTGATCTTTCGCCCGTCCTTAATCACATGGCTCACGAAAAGGACGTTGAAAGGGAAATTATTAAGCTCGGGTTTCCAGCTAATCTCAAGGGGATGGGGAATAAAAGCGTACGGAGTCCCTTTTCTGACCGCTTCTTCGGCTTTTTCTTGATCGATGTCCATAAAATTGAACTTTAAAAGCAAAAGCTCTTCTCCGCGGGGAGAAGAGCAGTAAATAAAAAATCGACCTTTATCTCTCCCCGAATTGGGGCTGGATTTAGCACCTTCTTTGAAGTGTCGCTTCAAAGGGTTGCCGGGCGGGTCATTGAGCCAGGGCTCTAACCGCCGCTCTTGATAAACTTCATTATTCAGTTGTACTTTAATATTACTCCAAAATTTGAAATATTGCAAGTGGGTAACTTTTTAAAAAAATTCAAAAATCAAAAAAATATGATTATAGGCATAATTATCCTCTTTGTCGTTCTCGCTGTCATCGCGATAGTTATGGGCGCGAGAGAATCAATTAACAATTATCAATTACGAATTAAGAATTTACGAATTACAAATTTAAAAATTATTTTATAAACAATGTGGTACGTCTATATTTTGCGATGCAAAGATAAAACGCTTTATACCGGAGTTACGACTGATTTAAAAAGGCGGGTAAAGGAGCATAATGATTCGGTTTTGGGAGCTAAATACGTAAAAGGCCGGCGGCCGGTTAAATTGGTTTATTCCGTCAGGAAAAAAAATAAATCTCTGGCGCAAAAAGAAGAATGCAGGATAAAAAAATTATCCAGGGCTGAGAAACTTAAAATTATAAACAAATAAATTTTATGCCAAATCCTTATCTAAAAGGTAAAATTAGAAAATATGAATTATATAGATATGTTATTGTAATTATTTTAATTCTTTTTGCTTATTTCGCGGGAAGATTTTTCTTTTTTGATAATAACTTGTCAAATTTTGTTGTAGGGTTGGTATTGGGCGCCGTTGGGGTGGTTGTGCTTTTTATTATCGAATATTGTTTAAATAGACAAGATTCTTATGGAAAGGGGCTTAATTTGGAAACCCAGATAGAGAAGAAATTAGAAAAATTAGGGATTAAATATGATCAACATATAGAAACTGGCTACGGTGACCTAGATTTTTTAATCACAAAGGCTAATTCGTATTTTGGAGTGGAAGCAAAAAATTGGCCTGGTACAGTAATATTTGAAAATGGCATATTGAAAGTAGATGGTTGGGAAAATAATTATGTTTTAAACGCATTATTAAAACATTGCAAACTGGTTAGAAATGAAAAATACGGAGAGAATTCTGGAAAATTTATTAAACCCATGCTTGTTTTCGGCCATAAATCCACTGTTCATATTCCCCAAAATAAAATCAAATTTAATAATGCGGAAATTATTATTGCTACTATCAAAGACTTTGATCAATATATTAAATAAATTAATTTTAAAATCTAAAAAACTATGCCAATTAAAAAAATCCTAAAAATTTCCGGTTTAATTCTAGTGGTTATTTTTATTTTATTTTTCGGCCTCTTAATTATTTCAGACAGTTTAAGTAGGACGAGCAGTGATAATTCCGGATATGGCGAGTCGGGCGTGACTGCAAAGGGTGTATTTAGATCTAGCGCTCCGTCAGCTACCCAAAACTCGTATTCCGAAGAAATGGCTTTAGATTCTGATATGGCCGCACCAAAATCGGCTCCGGGAGTTACGGCCGAGATTGATAAAAAAATCATTAAAACCGGAAACTTAAGCTTAAAGGTGGAAAAGGCGGAAACCGCGGCGGAAAGCATTGCTAATATCGCGAAGTTAAATAAAGGGGAAGTTTCCGATTCCAGTTTCTACGAATCGGGCCAGGGAATAAAGTCCGGCTATATCACGATCCGCGTGCCTTATGATAGTTTTGACAAGGTTTTTGCCGAGATTAAAAAAGTCGCTACCCAGGTAATTTCCGAAGCCAGCAACGCCCAGGACATAACGGCCGACTACATTGATTTGGAAGCGAGGTTAAAAAATACGCAGGCCGAGGAAGCCTCCTTTGTGGCAATACTCTCCCGTTCCGGTAAAATTGAGGACGTTTTAGCCGTTACCAAGGAAGTGGCGCGGGTGCGCGGAGAAATTGAGCAACTAGAAGGCCAGATGCGCTATCTTAATTCGCAAACCGACATGTCAACCATAACCACCCAGATAAGCGAAGACGTGGAAATCGCGGCCGTAAATAAGGACTGGCGGCCCTGGGAAAAGGTTAAACTTTCGGTCAAGCAATTTTTAACCAATGGCCAGGGTTTTATTGACGGTTTGATCGCCTTTATAATCGTGGTTCTGCCCATGCTCGTAATTTACGGCCTGATAATCTGGCTCGTTTACCGGATCGCTAAAAAAATCTACCGCCGTTTTAGGCCCTAAGCTTATGGACGGAACAAATCGAGACAATATTAAACCCGGCCTTAAGGTTGCTATTGTACAAAAACAAGATCAGCCGACAGGCGAGTTAACTGAAGGCATCGTGGCTGATATTTTAACCAGTTCATCTTTTCATCCTCACGGCATAAAGGTGCGCCTGGAAACCGGAGAAGTCGGCAGAGTACAAATTGTGTATTAATTTTGCTTTAAAAAGGGGGCGATACGTCAACGTATCGCCCCCTTGATTTTTTTGGGGATTTCCTGTAATCTAAGAAAAAACGCACCTTACTAATATTAACTTTATAAATAAGGAGGAACCATGATACTGCCGTTTATGTTCTTGGAAATTTGCGGGCCAACTACCGAAGAAATCAGGAAACACCTGGTTATGACGGCCTGCCAGATGATAATGCGCCGCTCTCCGCAGGGTATAATCCAATTTCACTCTGCCGGCAATAAGAGCGGAAACGTCCGTTGCACTATCTTGGTCGAAACCGGGGGAGAAGCTTTTCGAACCGGTCCGCACTTTAACGCCGCCCTTTTCCATGGTTATGGAAAAATAAAGAAAGAAGAAGATCTTTTTCTTTTCCAGGCAGACTTTCTGGTTGACCCGGCAAAAATGGGGATAGACCTAATGAAAACCAGTTTAACCGACCCATGGGCTTTTATGAACAGGCTGGGAAAAGACTTCTGCTGGCAGTAATACCCCCCCCCACGGAAAATAATGCCATAAAAATCATAATGGACGGAACACCTTGCCCGCAAAGCAGGGTGTTTTTTAATTTAAATCCTTTCTTCTCTATTAAAAATTTAATTATTAAAAATTGTTTGAAAATTTAAAATTTAAAATTAAAAATTCTTCTCCAAAACCCCATCTAAACTAATCTAGCAACCATAATTTATAAGTTAATTATCCGGTTGCCATCTCCCCTCTAGTATGATGTAATATCAGTATGACAAAAACAAAAGAAAAGCTAATAATCATAGATGGCAATGCTCTAATCCATCGCAGTTTTCATGCCCTGCCGCCCACCATGGCGACCAAGGCCGGGGAAATGGTTAACGCCGTCTACGGCTTTACCGCGGTCCTCTTAAAAGCGATCCGGGAATTTAAGCCCGAATACGTGGTTTTGACTTTGGACAGGAAAGCCCCGACTTTTCGGCATGAACAATTCAAGGAATACAAGGCGACGCGAGTTAAGGCCCCGGATGAACTTTATGCCCAGATTCCGCGGGTAAAAGAAATCGCGGAAAGTTTTTCTATCCCAATTTTTGAAAAAGACGGGTTTGAAGCGGATGATTTAATCGGCACGATTGCCAGGAAAACCGATGGAAAAATTGAAAAAATAATTGTGACCGGAGATATGGATACTTTGCAACTAATTAACGACCATACTAAAGTCTATACCATGAGCCGCGGCCTGTCCGACAGTGTAATTTACGATGAGAAAGCGGTTAAAGAAAGATTTAATTTAACCCCGGAACAGATGATTGACTTTAAGGCTTTGCGCGGAGACCCAAGCGATAATATTCCGGGAGTAAAGGGAATTGGCGAGAAAGGCGCGATTGAACTTTTAACGAATTTTAAAACTTTGGACGGGATTTACAAAAATATTGACTCAAAAAAAATTAAAGACCGGGTCAGGGTTTTATTAAAAGAGCAGAAAAAAGAGGCTTATATGTCCCGAGATTTGGCGACGATTAAATGCGACGTTGGCATAGACTTTAACCTTGAGAAAACCCGCTTTGCCGGCTTCAACCAGGAAAAAGTCGTTAAACTTTTCTCTGATCTGGAATTTAAATCGCTTCTGCCTCGTTTGCACACCCTGGCCGGCCAAACCGAAACCGCTAAAGAAGTCCGGGAAGAAAAAATATTAGATAAGTTTGAACGCAACCGCAAAATGTTTAAATATATCTTAATAAACAAAGACAAAGACTTTAATTCATTTTTAGCTAAATTAAAAAGAGAAGCCAATTTTACTTTTGATACCGAAACTTCTTCTTTCGATCCTCTAACCGCCCGGCTCCTCGGCATTAGTTTTTCCTGGGAACCTGGCGTTGCTTATTTTATCAGCACGAGAGGCAAAGACTCATCTCCTAAAACCAATGATTTATTTAGCTATAAATCGCAAATCGCAAATCGCAAATCGCAAATCGCTTCCCCCTGGCTCGCCTCGCTTGCTCCCATCTTTTCTGATCCAAAAATAAAAAAATACGGGCATAACATAAAATTTGATACCCGGGTTATAGAAGCGCACGGTTTAAAAGTAGAGGGCATTGCCTTTGACACCATGATCGCTTCGTATCTTTTAAATCCGGGGACGCGCCAGCATAATTTAGACGCCGTGACTTTTTCTGAGCTGGGCTTTGAAAAAATAAGCAAGGACGATTTACTGGGTAAGGGCCGGGATAAAATTACTTTTCCCGAAGTAACGGAAGAAAAATTAGCTCTTTATTCCTGCGAAGACGCGGATTTTACCAACCGACTGGTGAGCAAACTAAGAAGCGAACTTAAAAAACATAAATTAGACCCTCTTTTTGGAAAAATTGAGATGCCCTTAATAGACGTCCTGGCGGAAATGGAAAATAACGGAATTTTAATTGATAAAAACCTGCTTAATAAAATGAGCAAGAAAGTTTCAGAGAAACTGGAAGAACTGGAGAAAAAAATCTACAAACAGGCCGGGGCTAAATTCAATATTAATTCCACCCAGCAACTGCGGGAAATCCTTTTTACTAAACTGGAAATCCCGATTGATAATATTAAAAAAAATAAAACCGGCCTGTCCACGGCCGCGGACGAACTGGATAAGTTAAAAGACCTGCATCCCATAATTCCTTTAATGCAAGAATACCGCGAACTGAAAAAACTGGCTACGACCTATATTGACGCTCTCCCCGAGCTAATTAACAAAAAAACCGAGCGCTTACATACCAGCTTTAACCAGACGATCACGGCCACGGGGAGGCTCTCTTCCACCGAGCCTAATTTACAAAATATCCCGGTGCGGACGGAATTAGGCAGGGAGATCCGAAAAGCTTTTGTTGCGGATAAAGGGAAAAAATTAGTGAGTTTTGATTATTCCCAGATTGAACTGCGCCTGGCCGCCCATATGTCCGGGGACAAAAAAATGATCAAGGCCTTTAAAGACGGGGCGGACATTCACACGGCCACGGCCGCGGAAATTAACCAGGTTAACCCGGAGGTCGTTACGAAAAACATGCGCCGCGAAGCCAAGGCCACGAATTTCGGCATCCTTTACGGCCAGGGGCCGCACGGCCTGTCCCAGAGCGCCGGCATTCCCTATACCCGGGCCAAAGATTTTATTGACCAGTATTTTATCGTTCATAAAGACATAAAAAAATTCATAGATAAAACTATTGGCCAGGCGAAAGCTAGGGGCTATGTAGAAACCTTGTTTGGCCGCCGGCGGTACCTCCCGGAAATAAATTCTTCCGTAATCCAGGTGAAAAAAGGAGCCGAGCGCATGGCTGTTAATGCGCCCCTCCAGGGCACAGCCGCAGACTTGATAAAGGCGGCGATGATAGAAATCCATGGCTTGCTTAAAGACAATCCGGATGTTAAGATATTGCTTCAGGTCCATGACGAGTTGGTTTTTGAAATGGAAGAAAAAGAAATAAAAGAAATCGTCCCAAAAATTAAGGATATTATGGAAAACGTTTTAAAATTAAAAGTCCCGATTATTGTGGAAGCAAGCTCGGGCGATAATTGGGGAGAAATGAAAAAAATATTGTAGAGACGCATAATCATGCGTCTCCAATTATGCGAAGCGTCCTATGAATTTAAATAATCTAACCAACAAAAAAATCTGCATTTTAGGATACGGCCTTGAAAACCGGGCTCTGGTTGATTTTTTAATTAAGAAAAAAATTCCTTGCCAGATTACGATTTGCGATGCCAATAACGTAAAGACGCGATTTGTCGCGTCTCCCAATATCGTCTGGCATCTAGGCAAAAATTATAATAAAAATCTATCTCAATTTGACCTAATCTCCCGCATTGCCGGCTATCCCCTGTTTTCTTCAACTCTTAAGAAAGCCAAGCGGGCCGACGTAGAAATCAGCAGCCCGGTAAAATTATTTTTTGACCTTTGCCCGAGTAAAAATATTATTGGCGTAACCGGCACCAAAGGCAAGGGCACGACGGCCAGCCTAATCACGGCCATCTTAAAGCAGGCGGGCAAACGGGTTTTCTTGGGCGGAAATATCGGCGTGCCCATGTTTTCCTTTTTGCCTGAAATTAAAAAAAATGACTGGGTAATTTTAGAGCTTTCCAGTTTCCAACTGGAGGATTTGAGGACGAGTCCGAAAATCGCGGTCATCACTAATTTTTACAGGGAGCATCTTAAGCCGGTTGACCCGATTAATCCCAATTTCCACAAAAACCTGTCTTCTTATTGGAGCGCCAAAGCCAATATTTTTAAACATCAAAAAGCGGGTGATAAACTGATAGCCAATAGAAAATTAGAAAAAATCATAAAAAATTATCATCTTTCCAGCCGAATAATTTATTTTTCTAAATCTGACTTGGCGAGCGAATTGCTGGGCGAGCACAATAAGGAAAATATTGCCGCGGCCGCTACCGTGGCTAAATCTATCGGCGTAAAAGAAAAGCCCATAACCAAAGCCGTAGCAAGATTTAAAGGTTTAGAACACCGCTTAGAATTCGTTAAAAAAGCTAACGGCGTCAGTTTTTATAATGACAGCTTTGCCACGACTCCGGAGAATACGATCGCGGCCCTAAATTCTTTTTCTTCTCCCATAATTCTTCTGGCTGGCGGAGCGGACAAGGGTTCAAGCTTCAGAGAACTGGCTAAAGTTATAAAAAAGAAGGTAAAATTGGTAATTTTATTTCCCGGAAAAGCCACCAGCCGGTTAAGGGGGGATTTGATCATGGCGGGATTTTTAAGAAACAAAATAAAACCGGCTGGCAGTATGGGAGAAGCGATAAAAATCGCTCTGGAAAAAGCCGAAAGCGGAGATATTGTTCTTCTTTCTCCGGCCTGCGCCAGCTTCGGCCTGTTTAAAAACTATAAAGAGCGCGGAGAACAATTTAAAAATAAAATAAAAAAATAATATAAAAAATTAACTTACTCTCTATTCTGTTATTTTATTATTTTAACTATGATAATATTTATCTACGGCGAAGATACTTTTAGGGGCCGGAAAAAATTAAAAGAGCTTAGGGAAAAATTTATCCGCGAAATTGACCCCGGGGAAAGCAGTTTAACCGTTGTTGACGGCAAAACCGCCAAGGCCAAAGAAATTATTGACTGCTTTGGTGCCCGTTCGCTTCTGGCGAAAAAACGGATGGCTATCATGGAAAATGTCTTTTTAAATAAAAATAAAGACGTGCCCGAAGAAATTTTTAATTATCTAAAAAAAATAAAAACGGGAAAAGACGACAACATTATTATCTTTTGGGATCCGGCCGTAAAAACTAAGGCCTTCAGCGCGAAAAAGAATGCCTTCCTGCTTGACTCTGACGGCCGGGAAAATACCCTGCCCAAAACCCTCCAGCCGCTTTTTAATTTTTTGACCAGCCAGCCCTATGCCCAGGAATTTAAGCTCCTTTCTAACCAGGAGCTATCTGCCTGGATTAAAAAAGAAGTGGAGACCAGAGGCGGCTTAATTACTGACCGGGCGGCCCAGACCTTAATCAGTTTAGTCGGCAATGATTTATGGCAAATAAACAACGAAATTGATAAGCTCCTCAGTTATGAGTCCGGACGGGAAGGGAAACTGATAGCTGGCGGAGTAAAAGAAGAAAAGAAGACTATTGGCGAACAAGCGATAAGAGAACTGGTAAAAGGAGGATTTGATGAAAATATTTTTGCTTTAACTGACGCTTTAAGCAACCGCAATAGGAAACAAGCGAGCGAGCTTCTGAACGAGCAGTATGAAGCCGGGTTATCGGACGGCTATCTCTTAAACATGATCACCAGGCAGTTTAAAATTTTACTCCAGGTAAGGCAGGCCCTTGATTCCCGCTTCTCCAGCCGAAAAATTATTACAACCCTCAAGATTCATCCCTTTGTGGCGCAGAAGAGCATTAATCAAGTACGCAATTTTAATTTAGCCAGTCTAAAAAGCGCCCTGAATAGATTAGTCGAAATAGATTATTTGGTAAAAACCGGCAAAGGTGAAGCCAAAATTTTACTTAATTTATTTATCCATAAAATTTAAACAAAAAGAAATCCCCCTCCCGGGGGGATTTCTCAAACTATTTATAGTTTTTACAAAAGAACAAAAAAATTTCTAACCAAAAAACAAAAAATTAGGGATAGATTTATTCCTAATTTTTTGTTATAAACAAATTTATCCGACACCTTCTAGAATATTCCGTAGAAAGGCGCGGGATTTATTTTATTTTTTGATTGAACAGTTTATTGAGCCGCGATTTTTTTCGGTTGCAGGTATTTTTCTTTATTATACCTTTCTGCGCGGCCTTGTCAAGAGTTTTCATCGCCCCCCGAACAAGATCCTTGGCCTTACTGTCCTTAGCCGCGATGGCTTTCCGGCTTTTTTTAAGCAGGGCCCTCAAATTTTCCTTAATCTTCCTGTTAAAAGCCGACCTTTTAACGCTTTTGCGCAATTCCTTTTTTGCTGATTTAATGTTTGGCATAATGAAAAATTATTAAAAATAAAATATTTTAAGTCGGGGTGCCGGGATTCGAACCCGGGATCTTCTGGTCCCAAACCAGACGCCCTAAGCCAACTAGGCCACACCCCGGTATGTTATAGGCGTCTCCTGCCCTAATTACTTACTTCAAATATTTCGCCATTGCCCAGCCGGATTCCCATTACATAGCCGTTCCCCCCCGGCTGAGGTTCATAATAAAAACTTTCTTCTTTGGGAAGGCCGCTATTTATGTAGACGCCGATAATTTCTTCCATGTCTTCGGGATATTGCCCCTTTTCCATATTGTAAACCTCTAAAGCTTCAGCTAATTTATTTATCGAGCCGATCTTTACTTTATCCCCGCTGGCGGCGCTTTCCTTAAGAATATCAGGCACTTCCTTAACCGCTTCTTTTATTTTAAAAATATCAGACTTCACATAATTCCCAAAAGAAAGATTCTCATCTCTAATTCTGGCTTTGCTATAACCGTCCCACCAATAAAAACCTAAGATGGTAAAAATGGCAATTGCGGAAACTATTATTCCATTTTTTATGCTAAAAAGCCTCATACCGGCGCTGAAAAGATTTAGTCGCAAATCTGAAATTATTAGGGTGCCCCGGGTCAGAATTGAACTGACGACACAAGGCCCCGCAATACATTTGCTACGCAAATGAATGCGGGGTAAAATTTTCTCCTCCGGCGCCTGTCCCGCTCTAATGCCGAGAGATAATTATCCCTCGAAAAAATTTTCGATTTACAATTTTATGGTGCCTGGGGTGAGAATTGGACTCACGACACAAGGATTTTCAGTCCTTTGCTCTACCACTGAGCTACCCAGGCTTTCTTACCCGGCATTGGGGCGGGACTCTACCACTTAAGCTACCGAGGCGAAGTCGCATAACAAGAAACACATAACACATAACTTTCCCAAAATAAACTTTATGCAATAGTTATACATTGCACATTATGCGTTTTTAGTTACGGGTAATGAACGACTTTAAAATTTGTCTTAATCTAAGATGCCAATTTCAGCTACATCGGGTTCCGCATGAGGCAAATTATCTCTAATCTCTTTAAGATTATCCGTAGTAAGTTTTTTATAAAAAGGTATTCCGTTATATTTGATATATCTCGGGAAATTACCATATTTGGTGCTAAACCAGTAATAAACTTTAAAATCTTCATTTTTATTAAACTGTCCCCTTATTGATAGCACAGGTACTGTTCTTTCTGGAAATACATTCGAGTCTACCACCCCCCTTAATTCAAAATACTCTTCACCGTCCTCGCTCGGAATTCTATGCTTAAATTCATAATTTGGGTCCCTTATCAAAGAAGTTTGCTGACCGTTATCCTTAAAAAAAACTTTTGTTAATGATAGGCGACCGGTTGCGTCTTCCTCCGCAATGATCCTTGTAGGAATATAAAAATGAAAATAAATCTCGCCCTTATTATAATACTGGAATCTCTTATTGTTCTTCAGTATAAAATCTGTTTGGCCCTCATTAGTACCAGGGATCATGTTCGTTTCCAGGGTGAGAGTAAAATTAGGTGTCCTTAGAATAAATGTCAAAAAAATTGCGACAATCAATGTAATTACCAGCCCGGATAATATAGACGAGCTATCTATAAATTTAATTACTTTTATCACAAAATAAAATAAATTAACTATAATCTCTTCAATTAGATTCATAAATTTAATTTCAGAAATAGAAATTAAAATTTGTTGCGGGGGTTGGATTCGAACCAACGACCTCCAGGTTATGGGCCTGGCGAGCTGCCAGCTGCTCTACCCCGCGGCAATAAAAATGAAGGATGTAAAAATCAAAATTTAAAATTTAGGTATCGCTATCGCGGCAGATTTATTAAATAAATCTATGAGCGAAGCGAATACAATAATTTTTATTTTTGATTTTTTAATTTTAAACTTTTTATGTGGGCGTACATGGACTCGAACCATGGACCTCGTCCTTATCAGGGACGCGCTCTAGCCAACTGAGCTATACGCCCATTTTAAAGATACGGCAGGGGTATACACCCAGACTCCCTAATATCAATATACCATCTTTGCCAAAAAATAAGAAAAAGCTCTCTCTAAAAGCTCGATAATAATATAACAGAGAAAAAACAAAAAGGCAAGAGCTAAAAAATTGTTCTCGGCTTGTTCCCTACCTTTAAATTATCCCCTCTCTCTGTTATAATAAAAGAGATAGTTCTAAAACTATCTCCAGTATAAAAAGTCATTTTCAAAAATATATGGAAAAAATGAAATCGGAAATCAGAAAATCCTATCTTTTGGATAAATATGTAATTATTACTCCGGGCCGAGCCGCCCGGCCGCGGGATATAAAAGAAGAGACTGTCATAAAAAGAGTAAAATCCTGCTTTTTTTGCCCGAAAAACATCAACCTGGCTAATGTTGTCGACCAGCTCCCGGCCGCGGGCAGCCGCACAAATTGGCAGGTTTTAGCCATAAAAAACGCTTTTCCGGCCGTGGAGCTATTTAATAAAAAAGCTTACGGCAAGCAGGAAGTAATAATAGAAACCCCGGTCCATACCAAAGAAATGGCTGACTTAACCGAAGACCAGATTGCTGAGGTCCTTAAAATGTATATCCGCCGGACCGAGGCGATTGCTAAAAATAAAAAGATTAAATATATCCTATGCTTTAAAAATCAGGGCTCAAAAGCCGGGGCTTCAATTATCCATGCCCACTCGCAGGTATTTGCCACGGCCATAATTCCGCCGGAACTCTATGAAGAAGAAATGGCCGTAAAAAATTACCGGGCTAAAACCGGCCGCTGCCCTTATTGCGATATCATTAAAAAAGAAATAAAAGGAAAAAGAAAAATTTTCGCCGACCAATATGCCGTTGCTTTTGCCCCCTATGCCAGCGAGTTCCATTATGAATCCTGGATTTTCCCTAAAAGGCACCTTGATAATATCACCCTGCTTAACGCGAACGAAATTAAATCCCTGGCTAAAATCTTAAAAAGAATTTTAACCAAAATGCAGACTCTGGATTTATCTTTTAATTATTTTCTCCATAATGCCGTTTCTGATAAAAGCCAGCATCTTTATTTAAAGATCCAGCCGCGGGACAGTGTCTGGGCCGGCGTGGAATTAGGTTCTGGCATTGTTATAAATTCTGTTCCTCCGGAAGAAGCCGCCGAATATTTAAGAAATTAAATTTCTCCCGGACTTTTTAACTTTTAACTAAATTATGCCCATACCCCAACTTTCTTATTCAAATAAAAATCGGCCTTCCTGGCGCGGCCAAAAAAAGAAATATTATCTCTCCTCAAAAAGAAGCAGTTTTAGAATTGGCTCAACCTCCCAAAAACCGAAATTTAGTTTTAAAAACAAAAAATTTTCCGGCCTCCTCTGGACCCTACTCTCCAACAAAAGATTTTTAAAATTTTTAACCCTATTTACTTTAGCGGCCGTGGTTTTCGGAATGATTTTTGTGGCCTGGGTTTCGCGGGGCCTGCCTGATCCGAATAAGCTTATGGAAAGGCAGGTCGCCCAAAGCACAAAAATCTATGACCGCACCGGCGAAACTATTCTTTATGAAATCCATGGCGAAGAAAAAAGAACCCTGGTAAACCTAAATGAAATTCCCGATTATGTGAAGTGGGCAACTATCGCCGTTGAGGATAAAAATTTTTATAAGCATGGCGGGATAAGCCTTTGGAGCATTTTCCGGGGCGTGGTCTGGCAGACTCTGCGGGGCAAACGCGCCCAGGGCGGATCAACCCTTACCCAGCAATTCGTTAAAAACGCCATTCTCACTCCGGAGCGGACGGTCGCGCGCAAAATAAGGGAATGGATCCTTTCCTACCGGATTGAAAAAAAATTCACCAAGGAGGAAATTCTCCAAATGTATTTTAACGAGATTCCTTACGGCTCAACCGCCTATGGCGTGGAAGCGGCCAGCCAAAAATATTTTGGCAAAAGCGTTAAAGATATCAATCTGGCCGAAGCGGCCATCTTAGCCGCCCTGCCCCAGGCCCCCAGCCGCTACTCCCCCTACGGCTCCAACCTTAACCTCCTGATCCAACGCCAGCATTACATCCTGGACTTGATGAAGGAGCAGGGCTACGTTCCGGAAGCCAAGGCCGAAGCCGCCAAACAATTCAAGCTGGAATTTAAAAAACAGACAGAGAATATAACGGCCCCGCATTTTGTCATGTATATAAAAGAAATTCTCTCGGAAAAATACGGGGAAAAAATGATTGAGCAGGAAGGTTTAAAAATTTATACTACCCTTGACCTATACAAACAAAAAATAGCCGAGGAGGTGATAACGGCTCAGACGGAAAAAAATGAAAAAAATTATAACGCCACTAATGCCGCTTTAGTTTCCCTTGACCCAAAAACCGGGCAAATCCTGGCCATGGTCGGCTCGCGCGATTATTTTAATGACGAGATTGACGGCCAGGTTAATGTTACCACCAGCCTGCGCCAGCCCGGCTCTTCTTTAAAGCCCTTGGTTTACTCAGCCGCTTTTACAAAGGGCTATACTCCAGATACGGTTCTTTATGATGTGGTCACTAATTTTTCTAACAACCCGGCTAATCCTTACGAGCCGCACAATTACGATAGCAAAGAACACGGGCCGGTAACGATGAAAAAAGCTTTAGCCGGCTCCCTTAACATCCCGGCAGTCAAAACTATATATCTGGCTGGCATAGATAATGTCTTAAATTTAGCTCAAGATTTCGGCTACACATCTCTAAATGATCGGGATCGCTTCGGCCTTTCTTTGGTTTTGGGCGGCGGAGAAGTAAAACTGCTTGAACATGCCAACGCTTACGGCGTTTTTGCCCGGGAAGGATTAATTAACCCGGTTACGGCTATCTTAAAAATAGAAGATAAAAACGGCAAAGTGATTGAGGAATTTAAGGCCCCGGAAGAAAAAAGAGTACTTGACCCCAAAATCGCCAGAATAATTAACGGTATTTTATCCGACAATAGCGCCCGCGCCTATATCTTTGGCAAAAGCAACTGGCTTAACTTAGCTTCCCGGCCAATAGCCGCCAAAACCGGCACCACTAATGATTACCACGACGCCTGGACGATGGGATATACTCCTTCTATCGTAACCGGCGTCTGGGTGGGCAACAGTGACAACACAGCTATGAAGAGAGGAGCGGACGGCAGCGTGGTAGCCGCGCCCATTTGGCATGATTTCATGCAAAGAGTTTTGGGTGATACCCCAATAGAAGAATTCAATCCTCCGGAAATAGAAAAAACCGGCAAACCGGTCCTGGACGGAGAGATTGGAGACGGAGAAAAAGTAAAAATTGATATTGCTTCCGGGTTGTTAGCCACTCCCTACACTCCGGAAAACTTTATTGAAGAAAAAACTTACAAGCAGGATCATTGCATTCTTTATTATATTAATAAAGATGATCCCCGGGGCCCGGCGCCAAAAAACCCGGGCAATGACCCGCAATTTGAGCTTTGGGAAAGCCGGGTGCTGGCTTGGGCTCGAGCCTCTTCCACGGTTGCCGCCGCTCCGCCGACTGAATACGACAATCTCCATAAGCCGGAAAACCGGCCGGAGTTTGGGATTATTTCCCCGACCAGCAACCAAACTATTATGGAGCCCCTGCTTACGGCTAAAATAAAAGCTTCGGCTCCGCGCGGAGTCAACCGGGCCGAATATTATATTGATAATAATTTAATAATAAGCAATAATGTTTTTCCTTTTGATTTGGGAAAAAATATCAGTTTTCTAAATAACGGCTTTCACAATTTAAAAGTAAGAGTCTGCGACGATATTGATAATTGCTCCGAAGAGTCTCTGGAATTTAATCTGATTTTAGACGAAAAAACCGGAGCCAGAGGCGAGGTTACTGTTTCCTGGCTTGAGCCAGCGAGTGGCGCCACTCTTAACACCGCTAATTTCCCGGCTGGCCTGAAAATGAAAACAACTAACCCGGGCCAAACCGCCAGAATTGACATATTTTTGCGGGGCGAAGATAATAACCCCGTTCTTATAACAAGCTTGCAGCAAATTGAAAACGAAACCGTTTCCGGCAGCTGGAAAAAAATTCCTTCCTCCGGCGCTTATAAATTATACGCTGAGGCCAAAACTTGGGGCGGCCAAACTAAAAAGAGCGAAGAAATCACGGTTACAGTTGATAATTAAATAATATAAAAATAAAATAATAAAATAAAAACCGCCGGCTACTTTGCTGGCGGTTTTGTATACACCTATTTTTATATTATTTTATTATTTTATTTTTACTGTTTAATCGGCATGATAATATATAAATAATCTTTTTCTTTTTCCGGCTTGAGGAGGCAGGG
>Ga0265296_1002771_pt1 | contig 17134 bp, 16 predicted proteins | sample MunlanPumphouse1_FD_189073 | JGI IMG/M metagenome (GOLD analysis project Ga0265296, IMG submission 189073) | Groundwater microbial communities from a municipal landfill in Southern Ontario, Canada - Pumphouse #1 | ecosystem: Environmental > Aquatic > Deep subsurface > Groundwater | place...
CTGGGGCACCAGGAAGATGGGGAAATCTACGCTCTTCTGGATTTCCAGCAGGTGGCGGATGGGGTCTTCCCGGGGTTTGAGAAAACGCTGGCGAAACCCGACCTGGTCCACCAGGAACATCAGCGAGCCGCGTTTTTCCTGGAGCATCCGGTGAAAATAGTCGTCCTGGAAGGGGTTGGGCCAGGAGCGGCGCCGGGTGAAGTAGTCCAGGGACGCGGAGATGATCTGCAGCAGGTGGGAGAAAGGCTGCCACATCCACAGGTTGAGATCGAAGGCCACTTCCGGGGCCACGATGCCCAGATCTTGATAGCGGCGGTTGAAAAAGAGGAAATCCAGGTGGCTGCGGTATTTCAGGGCATAGACCACGGCTCCCTGTTGGGCCAGTTCCTGGAGGCGTTCCCGGTGCTTGGGATGCACCGTCACCCGGGAAAAAAACGGGTCCAGGGTCCACCGCAAGAGAAAACCGGGCCGCCGGGGCAGATACCCGGCGTAATGAAATTCATGGCCCCCCAGCCAACCGGCGATGCGGCTGCACAGGCGGCCTAGAAAACTTCTGGGTTTAGGGGCCTCACCAGGACCGGCGTCGCCGGGGCCCTGTCCTGCTGATTTCACAGCCATATCCTTAAAACCTTTGGGATAACCTGCAACTGAACATCTTAATATACAAATTCGCCTTTCGGACTGTCAACCGAAATAGGAGCAGCCATGGGGAGGCAGGGGGCTTGGCCCCAAATTTTTAGGGGGCCTTTCCCCCTGGGGGAAAACCCCTGGTGTGCCGTCCCAGGAAGACCTGGAAGAAGTATCGGGTCCTTAACTGCCGCTGCCCTGCTGGGGAGGGCCGGGGCGGGGGGTGATATTTCCCGGGAAGACGCTTAGTTATCCCCCGCCCCCTAGCCCCCTAGAAGCGCTGTCACAAGGCTTTATTGTCATTCTGAGCGGAGTGAAGAATCTCTCATGTCTTTGAAAAATAGAGATTCGCAACGAAGCTTCGCTCCGTTCAGAATGACAAGCATTGTTTAAGTTAGCGCCCCGCCCCCCAGCCCCTTCCCCCCAGGGGAAGGAGAGTATTAAGGCCCGGGGTTAATAATAATCCTGCCAACACATGGATCTCTGCGGAAATTCACCTGGAAGGCAACCTTGGGCACCGTTGCCAGGGGACGCCTGCCCGCAGAGCCGGGGCTGGTTTAGGGGAAGTATTGGCTGCTAAGGACCAGATATTCCCAATGGCTATATTTAACAAGTTTGTTGGTTGATTTTTAATTTATTATACAAAAATGTATGTCTTGTTTGTCGGAACATTCTGTTTTTATTAACAAAATTGTTTGGTATGAAAATTGCCTGTTATTTGGGATTAATCTTCAAAAATAGTCAGGGGGAATTCATGGTTAATCCGGCGGATACGGCTTTTGTGCTGCTTTCTTCAGGCCTGGTCATGCTGATGACTCCGGGGCTGGCCTTATTTTACGGGGGTCTGGTGCGCCCCCAGAATGTCTTATCCACAATTATGCAAAACTACATCCTCCTGGGCCTGATGGTCCTCCAGTGGGTGTTGTTTGGCTACAGTCTGGCCTTTGGGCCGGATCTCCGGGGAATTATCGGCTCCCTGGCCTGGTGCGGCCTGGAGGGGGTGGGGTTGGAACCTTATAAGGCCTATGCCGAGACCATCCCCCATCAGACCTTCATGATTTTTCAGGCCATGTTCGCCATCATCACCCCGGCCCTGATGATCGGCACCTGGGTCGAACGCTTTAAGTTCAGCACTTTTCTGGTTTTTGCCTTTCTGTGGGCCACCCTGGTGTACGATCCCGTCTGCCATTGGGTTTGGGGCGATGGGGGCTGGCTTAAGGCGCTGGGAGCGTTGGACTTCGCGGGGGGGCTGGTGGTCCATATCAGCGCCGGGGTCAGCGCCCTGGCCGCGGCCCTGGTCATTGGCAAGCGCCGGGGTTACGGCACCGAGGCCTTTATTCCCCATAACCTGCCCATGACCATTCTGGGCGCGGGCCTTTTGTGGTTCGGCTGGTTCGGTTTTAACGCGGGCAGCGCCCTGGCCGCGGGCGCGTTGAGCACCACCGCGTTTGTCGCCACCCACATCTCCGCGTCCGTGGCCACCCTGAGCTGGGTCGCGGTGGAATGGTACCACCGAGGCAAACCCACCACCCTGGGAGCCGTGTCCGGCTCCATTGCCGGGCTGGCGGCCGTCACTCCCGCCGCGGGCTTCGTGGGGCCCATGGCCGCGGTGGCCATCGGCTTCGTGGCCGGCATCCTCTGCTACCTGGCAGTGCTGGCCAAGGTGAAATTGGGTTACGACGACGCCCTGGACGTAGTGGGCGTCCATGGGGTGAGCGGCATCTGGGGGACCCTGGCCACGGGTCTCTTCGCGTCCAAGGCCCTCAATCCGGCCGGGGCCAACGGCCTGTTCTTCGGAAATCCCCACCAACTGGGCATTCAGCTCCTGGCGGTCGTGGTGGTGGCCACTTTTTCCTTTGTCATGACCTGGGTGCTCCTAAAAATACTGGATTTTTCCATAGGATTACGGGTAACCTCTGATAAAGAAATATGCGGCTTGGATATCGCGGAGCACCAGGAAGCCGGATATTCCATGTAATAATCCCCAGGAGGAGTCCATGAAGAAAATTGAGGCCATCATCCAGCCGTTCAGACTGGAACCGGTAAAGGAAGCCCTCCATGCCCTGAATGTTCGGGGCATGACCGTATCGGAAGTGAAGGGGTTCGGCCGCCAGAAAGGCATCCGGGAAGTCTACCGGGGCATGGAATATCAGGTGGACCTGATCCCCAAGGTGAAAATCGAAATAGTGGCCACGGATGACAAGGTGGAGGCCATAATCGCCGCCATCGTCGAGACCGCCCGCACCGGCCGGGTGGGTGACGGCAAGATCTTTGTCTACCCCGTGGAGGGGGCGACCCGCATCCGCACCGGCGAGACCGGGGAGGCGGCGCTGTAGCGATTGTCTAAGTAGGCTGGGGAAGGGTAGGGGACCAGCGGTCCCAGGCCTTTCCCCTGCATCCTCTAGTTAAGAGGGCCAGGGGAGTTATTCCCCCGGCCCTCTCTTGATTTCTGCCCCCCGAACACTAAACTTTAATGAACGAAAAATATCGCCTGGCCAAGCCGGCAAGCGCACGCTCTAAAAAGGAGAAGATTCATGGCCGAAGACCTGTTGGAAAAAGGAGCCATAGTGCAGCGGGATAAAGAGACTTACGCCATCGCCCCCCATATCCCAGGGGGTATTATTACGGATTTCAATATCTTGCGGAAAATGGCCGAGGTGGCGGAGAAATACGGCGTCAAGGCCATCAAGATCACCTCCGCGGAACGCTTTGCCCTGGTGGGCCTGCAGGCCGACGACCTGGATCAGGTCTGGCAGGAACTGGGTATGATTCCCGGAGCCGCAATAGGCTTATGCGTCCGCTCCATCAAGATCTGCCCGGGCACTACCTTTTGCCGTCTGGGTTTGCAGGACGCAGTGGGGGTGGGGCTGAAGCTGGACGAGAAATATCATGGCCTGCCCCTGCCTTATAAATTCAAGATTGGGGTGTCCGGCTGCGGCAATAACTGCTCGGAGAGCTCCATCAAGGACCTGGGATTGGTGGGCGCGGCCAAAGGTTGGCGGGTGCTGGCCGGGGGCTTCGCTTCCGGCCTCCATCCACGGCTGGCGGACGTCATCGCCACCGGCTTGAGCGACGAGGAGGTCCTGGACCTGGCTGCCCGGGTCCTGGAGTGGTTCAAACAGACCGGGAAAAAGAAACGCCTGGGCAAGATCATCGACGAAATCGGCCTGGCCGCGTTCCAGGAACAACTGGGCCTGCCGGTGGAGTGAGGGAGCTGTGAGGGGAGTTCCGAGTTCCAGGTTCCAAGTTCCAAGTTGGGTCCTTGGAGCTTGGAACTTTTCCACATATGTCTGACCATCCGATGATAGGAAAACTTCACGGGAGTCGCAGCCCCGACGTTCAGCTTTGAACTCAGACATATCAGGGTGGGCATGGCCCATCAAAAAGAGGAAAGTTCCTGCCCTACAGGTTTTTAACTTGGAACCAGGAACCAGGAACTTGGAACTATTCAGACTTCTTACCGCTCACTTCCCTCCCCCGCACAAGCCGGCGATCCGGTCCATCAAAGACAGGGTGAGGGCCGGGGCCTGCCTGGGGTCCGGGGTGCTTAAGGGGGGGCCGATATTTACCTCCACCTCATAGCCCAGGGCCCGGGGATGGTAGGTCAGGCCCACGGGCAGGAAGGGCAGGGGCGCGAGGCCGTTTTGGCCCTGGAGTTTGAGGAGCAACTGAATAAGACGGTGTTTGCCGGGCCCCACCCCGCCGAGGACGTAGGTGCCCTCCGGGAAAAGGACGATGCAAGCTTGTTGCTTCAGCAAGGGCGCCATCTTTTTGAAAGAGGAGAGGGTGGCCCGGGGCTGCTGGCGGTCCACCGGCACCCCGCCCCAGGCGCCGAGGAGTTCCCGGACAAAGGGGTAACGGAAGAGCTCCGCCTTGGCGATGTAGTGCAGCGGCAGGGGCAGGGCCGCGCCCACCATGGGGATGTCTTCCCAGCGTTGGTGCTTGGGGCAGATAATGATCGGGCCGCAGGCGGGCAGGTGCTCCAGGCCCCGGACCCGGAGCCGGTAGGCGCGGCCCAGGGTCTGGCGGGTCAGCCAGCGGCCCAGGAAATATAGGTTGGGGGAAAAAGAACGGCTCATCGTCGGTGAAAAATTAGATTTTGATTTTGGCAAATTTTAGCGTTTATCCAGGGGCTGTCAAGACAGAGACTGTCAAAGAATAGCGGTGGCTGCTTGGAGAATTAATAAATAGGGGGATGTTATACGCTGGACGTATACCATATAATGTTGTAAGGTGAAGCATGATTATAAGCTTCCGCGACAAGCGGACGCGGGGCTTTTTCGCAGGCGAACGCGTCAAGGCGTTCCAGGGATTCGAGCGGCAAGCCATGTTGCGGCTCGACCGCCTGCACGCGGCTGACCGTTTGCTGACGTTGCACACCCCCGGCAATCGGCTGGAAGGACTGAAGGGGGGGCGCCAGGGCCAGTACAGCATCCGCATTAACGATCCAATGGCAGATCTGTTTTGAGAGGCCTGAAGGGTCTCCCGGGCCGCTTAATGTGGAAATCGTGGACTACCATTAGGAGGTGGCTTATGGCCCGGCTTCTCATCCATCCCGGGGAGCATCTGGCCGATGAGTTGAAGGCTATCGGCATAAGTGCTAACGGGCTGGCCAAAGAATTGGGCGTGCCCACGAACCGGATCACCGAGATCATCCGGGGCAAGCGGGGCATCTCGGGTGATACGGCCTTACGCCTGGGCCGCTGGTTCGGCACCGGGCCGGATATCTGGATGAACTTGCAAAAAAACTATGAGCTGCGGCTGGCGGCCCAGGAAATAGGCGAGGCGCTACAAAAAATCCCCCAGCATGGCGTCGAGATAAAGACGAGCAACGATCTGCGTCCGGAGCCAATAATCTCATGATCTACCTGGACTACAACGCCACCACGCCCATCGCCCCGGAAGTGGTCCGGGCCATGCAGCCCTTCCTGGCAGGGGAGTTCGGCAATCCCAGCAGCGATTATCCCTTAGGCGTCAGGGCCAGGGACGCGGTGGCCCAGGCGCGGCAACAGGTGGCGGGGCTGCTCTCCTGCCGGCCCCAGGAGATCGTCTTCACCAGCGGGGCCACGGAGGCCAACAACACGGTGCTCAAAGGGGTGGCCCGGCACTTCGGCCAGGGGCAGATCATCACCACCGCCATTGAGCATCCCGCGGTCCTGGCCCCCTGCCGGGAGCTTGAGTCCCAGGGCTTCGAGATCACCATCCTGCCCGTAGATTTCCGGGGATTGGTGGACCCGGACGCGGTGCGCCGGGCCCTTACCCCCAAAACTATTTTGATCAGCGTCATGCACGCCAATAACGAGACCGGCGCGCTGCAGCCCATCATGGAGATCGGTGACCTGGCCCGGGCCGCGGGGGTCTGGTTCCATACCGACGCGGCCCAGAGCGTGGGGAAAGTTCCGGTCAGGGTGGCGGAGCTGCAGGTGGATTTCCTGACCCTGGCGGGGCATAAGTTTTATGCGCCCAAGGGCGTGGGGGCCTTGTACGTGCGGCCGGGCTGCGCGTTCAGCCCGCTGCTCCATGGGGCCGCGCAGGAAGGAGGGCGCCGCGCGGGCACGGAAAACGTGCCCTATATCGTCGCCCTGGGTGAGGCCTGTGCTTTGGCCCGGGAGCAGCTGCACCAGGATGCCTCGCACCTCCAGGGCCTGCGGGATCTGTTGCACGCCCGGTTACTGGCAGGATTTCCGGGGCTGGTCCTGAACGGGCCGGTTACGGAACGCCTCCCCAACACCCTGAACGTCTCTTTCCCGGGTCTCTCCGGGAGCGCCATCCTGGGGGGCATTCCGGAACTGGCCGCGTCCCTGGGCGCGGCCTGCCATACCGGTGCAGAAACCATGTCCCCGGTGCTGGCGGCCATGGGGCTGGCTATGGAAGTGGCCCGGGGCGCGTTGCGCCTGAGCGTGGGGCGGCCGACGACTGCGGCGGAGGTGGAAAGGGCTGCAGAATTGCTGCTGGCGCGGGTGCGGGAGTTGCGGTAGGAAAAATAGGGACACTTCCTAATTTTTCTAGATTTTTTCTCCACCACTCGAAAAGTTGCCTAGAAAAATTAGGAAGTGTCCCTATTTTTTGAGGCGGGCACGGAGGCCCGCCCCACCATGCGGCCCCCATAAAAAAAGAAGGGACACCCTCCCCTTGGGCGTCCCCATACCCTCATACCCTGTGGTTATCTGTGCAGAGTCTTAATGTTCCATAATCAGGTTGGCGATCATGCTGTTGGCCACTTTTTGGGAATCGACTCCATAGACTCCCTGGTCCACGGCCTGCTGGAGCGGATCCACTTTCTCCTGCCGCACATCCGGAGTCTGGGAGATGACCTGACTGGCTTTCTGCATCAGCCGGGCCTGGGAGGAGACATTAATGCTGTCGGTGGCCGCGTCTTGGACGGCCCCAACTTTCTTCTCGCCCCGGGACTCCACCGCACCGGTCTGCTCGGTCTGTAACTGACGTACGCCAGTTCCTTGAATGTCCGTGATTTTCATAAAATTCCTTCGTTTTTAAATGGCTCTCTTTCAGTTAAAGGTTGCCCTTAGGCACTTATCGGCAAGATTCCCTTACCATAAACGCAGATAGAAGGCAAGTCCTTATCTCCCGGCATCCCCATGAATGCAGGGGACCCCGGTATTTTCTAAGGACTTCCTCACCCATCCTTGTTGTGAGAAAGTAGGCAGGTTCCTGCCTGTTATTTTTAATATCGGGCTATTAGGGGGAAACCTTAAAAAAGTTGCGGTTACATCTCCCCGGGCATCCAAAAGTAAAGGAACTGAGGGGTTACCGCCATGGAGAGGTCCGGTAATTGGGAATAAATATTGGGCCGGTAACTGTCGGGGCGGTGGTAGCGCACCACCCTGGCCTGATCCAGACCGGCCTGCTTTTGGGCCACCTTAATGGCGTCTTCCAGATACCCTAGACTGTCCACCAGTCCCAGGTCCTTGGCCTGGGTAGTCGTATAGATGCGCCCGTCCGCCACCTTCCGCACCTGCTCCGGGCTCATTTTCCGGCCTTGGACCACCACCGCCACAAAACCCTGGTAATAGCTGTTGATAACCTCCTGCATCATCTTCTTTTCTTCCGGGGTGGCCGGCCGGAAGGGGGACCAAAAATCCTTCCATTGGCCGCTTTTCACTATCTCCCCTTCCACCCCCACCTTGTCCATCAAGCCCTTGAGGTTCAGCTTCATGGCGATAACGCCGATGGAGCCGGTGATCCCGGTGGGATGGGCCACAATGACGTCCCCGGCCTGGGCCAGATAATACCCCCCGGAAGTGGCCAGACCCATGAGGCAGGCCACCACCGGTATGCCCGTTTCCTTCTTGAAGGCCAACAGCTCGTGGTGAATGATATCCGAGGCGCTGACCGTGCCCCCCGGGGAGTTGATCCGGAGTACCAGGGCCTTGATACGCTTATCCTTGGCGGCCTTGTCCAACTCTTCCTTTACCCGGCCGGGGGTGGTTGCCGGGCCCAGGAGCGAGGAAACCCGGGACCGGGACTCCACGATAATACCGGAGATATCCACCAATAAAATCTTATCGCGGCCGGCCCCGGAAATCACCTTCTCTTTCAGGGGCTTGGCCTCCTCGAAGAGGTCCACCTTGACGGTAATGCAACCGGCCAGCAGCACTAGGCAGAGCCCGGCGAGAAGCAGGCGGCAGGGGTTGCCGAGACACATAAAGCCCTCCGGACCAGAGAGTCTTCCCCTGAGGGAGACGGGGCCTTGTCCGTATGCAGACGTCATTAAAGCCTTTAAGGTGAGGCTGCCCATTCTTTCAACAAGCGCCGGGCTTCCTGCCGGTCGTCCTCCAAGCCTTGGGGCAGCAGGGCATGGCGGGGGGCCTTGAGAACCCCTGCCAATTCCTGGCGCGCCTGGTCCGGCCGGTTCAGCTTCTTCAGAGTTTCCGCCAGATATAGATGGTTGGTGCTGTTCTCCGGCGCCAGGCGCACGGCCGCGGTCAGGTGCTGCAGGGACTTCTGGATATCCCCCACGGAGAGGGGCCAGCCCGGGGCCTCATAATAGATGCGCCCCAACACCCGGTGGCTGCCCGCCTGGTCATAGGCCTCATCAATGGCCCGGGCCCGCTCCAGTTCCTCCATAATGCGGGGCAGGAGCTTCCGGCCCTGCATGGCCCCGCCCACGTCCGCCAGACCGCAGAGGTGCATGCCCAGCCAGTAATGGCCCTCCACCCGGGCAGGCTCTTCTTTTACGAGCATCTCCGCGTAAGTCCGGCCTTTCTCATAATACTGCTGGCGCTGGCTGCGGCCGGTCAATTCCCCCACCAGGAAACAGGTGCGCGCCAGGCGCGTCAACAGAGGCGTCCGGGGAGGTTGGGCCCGGGTGAGGGCCTCGGCATAGAGGTCCAAGGCCTTTAAAGTCTGCTGGCGGTCCAGGTGGGGGCTCTTCAGCAGGGCGTCGGCCTCCGCCTGGGGGTCCGGAGCCGCGCTGAGCGCTGGCGGGAGCAACCAGAAGGCCAGGGCGATAAATAACAGGATCTTGGCATCCCCAATAGTTTTCAGCATAGGTGGCAAGGTCATGATTAGAAGAGATATCAGCCGGATGGCGTTAAAATTTAGAAGCGCTTTCGCTCCAGTTAAAATAATATCATGGGAAGGCCTTTAGTTCCAGATACTTCTCCGTGATTTACCGGCAAAGAGCAGCGCCGCGCAAAAAAATTCCTTGACAGCTTAAAAATAACTGATAAAAAATATTCGTTTGAGGATATAGCACCTTTTCCTGCCCCCAAGCTGCCTGGGAGTTTCTGCCCCGGTGGATGGCCCGGCGGGAGGAGGATTTGAATGTAGGGAGGAGGTTGAAATGCATGCCCGGCGTCAGGGTGAAGCCCAACGAGCCCTTCGAGGTCGCCCTCAAACGCTTTAAAAAGCAGTGCGAGAAAGCGGGGATCCTTTCGGAAATCCGCAAGCGGGAACACTACGAGAAACCCAGCATAAAGCGTAAGAAGAAAATTTTGGCGGCCAAAAAACGGGCTTTGAAGAAGCTCCGCAAGATTGAGGGTTCGTGACCTCCCTTTCTCAGCGGTTGGAGCAGGCCTTCAAGGATGCCCTAAGGGGGAAACAGGCCGTGGCGTTATCCACTTTGCGGATGGTGAAGAGCGCGATCCGTTATCGGGAGGTGGAGGTAAAACGCCAACTGACCGAGGATGAGCTGCAAGCAGTCATCAATACTCAGGTCAAACAACGGCGGGAGGCCATCAGCGAATACACCAAAGCCAGGCGGCCCGACCTGGCCAACAACGAAGAGGAGGAGCTTAGCATCCTCCTCTCTTTTTTGCCACCCCAACTCAGTGAACAGGAAGTAGAGGCGGAGGTGTCCCGGATCGTAGAAGAGGTGGGGGCTTGCAGCCCCAAGGATCTGGGCAAGGTAATGAAGAGCGCCATGGCCCAATTGGCGGGCCGGGCCGACGGGAAGGTGGTTCAGGAGGTTGTGCGGCGGCGCTTGAGCTCCTGAGCCTTCCCCCCTTTACCAGTACATCTGGAGGGGTATGCCCGAGCAAACCATAAGCGCCCTGGAATTTCCCGGGGTATTGGGGGTGGTGCAGCAGTATGCCGTCTCCAGCCTGGGCCAGAATTTCTTAGCGAATCTGCGGCCGGTCGGCGATTTACCGCAAATCCGGGCAAAATTCCAGGAAATTCACGAGTTACAAGACCTTGAAAGCCGGGAGGGGGAGCTGGAACTGGTCGATTTCCCCGACCTCTCCTCCTGGCTGGCCAAGGCCCTGGTACGCGGCAGCCTCTTGCCGGCCGAGGCCTTTAACGACATTCTCCTGGTATTGCGCCTCTCCCGCCAGGCCCGGCAATACCTGCGCCAGGGGGACGCCTACCCCCTGCTCACCGCTTTAGCCGCACCTCTCCAAGATTTATCCTCTCTCAGCAGCGCCATCAAACAGTGCATCAGTCCCCATAACTTCATCCTGGACCAGGCCTCGCCGGAACTGGCCGGGGTGCGCCGGGAACTGGCCCAGACCCGGGAGAGCCTCAACCGCCAGATCAAGCAAAATTTCTTCTCCCAGTACCAGGACGCGCTCCAAAGCCCCACCATCTCCCAGCGCCACGGCCGCTACGTCATCTCTCTAAAGGCCGACCACAAAGGCGCGATTCCCGGGATCATCCACGACCAGTCCCAGACCAGGGCCACCCTTTATCTGGAGCCACTGGCCGTGGTGGAGCAGAACAACCAGCTCAATCTCTTGAGCAACCGGGAAAAGCGGGAGGAAGAAGCGGTCTTGCGGCGCTTGACCGACCTGGTGCGGAATCACCTGGAGGAAATCCGGGAAATCCTGGACGCCCTGGCCGAGGTGGACGCGCTCCAGGCCAAGGTGCGCTTCGCCCGCAGCTTCAAGGCCCGGGAGCCCATCTGGCGGTCCCGGCCCGGGGTGGATTTCCGCCAGGCCCGCCATCCCCTGCTGATTGCCCGCCGCCAGGAAAATCTGCGCCACCCGGAAGTGGTGCCCATTGACGTGCAACTGACGCCGGAGCAGCGCTTCCTCATCATCTCCGGGGCCAATGCCGGGGGCAAGACCCTGGCCCTGAAGACCCTGGGGCTGCTCACCATCATGGTCCAGAGCGGGCTGCCCATCCCGGTGGCCGAAGGGAGCGAGTTCCACCCCTTTGATGCGGTCTTCGCGGATATCGGCGACCCCCAGGACCTGCACCAGGACCTGAGCACCTTTTCCGCGCACTTGAAAAGGGCCCTGGAGATGCTGGAGCACCTGCCGGCCCGGGCCCTGGTGCTGCTGGACGAACTGGGCACCGCCACCGACCCCACGGAGGGGGGGGCCCTGGCCCTGGCCCTGCTCCAGGTGTTTGATAAGCGGGGCGCGTACGGCGCGGCCACCACCCATATTCCCTTGATCAAGGGCTTTGCCCAGCGCCAGCCCGGTTTTGCCAACGTGGCGGTGATCTTTGACGATCAGACCCGGAGACCCACCTACCGCCTGGCCTACGGGGTGGTGGGTGCCTCCAACGCCCTGAAGATCGCCCGGGAGCTGGGGCTGGCCCCGGAGATCCTGGCCCAGGCCGAGGGCTATCTGGACCAGGAGGAACTCCACGCCTACCGGCTGCTCTCGGAGGTGGACGAGGCCCGGCAGCAGTTGGCCCTGGAGCGGGAGAAGCTGGCCCGGCGGGAAGAAGAATTGGCCGCGGAGAGGCAGGCAGTGGCCAAAGAGCTGCAGTCCTTAAAGGACGAACAGGACCGTTTCCGGCAGGAGGCCCAAAAGCAGGCCCAGGAGCGCATCCGTCAGGCCGAGGCCGAATTTAAAGAGATCGTCAAGCGCCTCAAGGAAGGCCGGGAATCCTGGGGGCGTCTCCGCCAGGAATTCTCCGCGCAGCAGGCGCAACTGCTCCAGGATTTGACCCCCAAGCCTCTGGCCGCGCAGACCGAGGTTCCGGCCTACGGCCCCGGCCAGAAAGTTTTCTTACCGGCTCTGGGCCTGAGCGGGCAGGTTTTGGCCGCGGCTGGCCGGGATGGGCGGTTGGAAGTACAGGTGAGAAAGGTTAGACTTCGGGTGCTGCCGGAGGAGATGACCCCCGTGAACGGGGGGGCGAAACGCGCGGCTGAAGGCAGCGTGTCTCACGGCCGCCATCTGCCTCCGGAGTGGCTCCCCAGCCTCAACCTCGTGGGCCTGCGGGTGGATGAGGCCCTGCCCCTGGTGGACCGGCTCATCGATCAGGCCATGCTCCACGGCACCGAGAAGGTGGACATCATCCACGGGGTGGGCACGGGCCGGCTCAAGGCCGCGGTCTGGGACCACCTGAAGCGCCATCGCGCGGTCAAGGCCGTGCACGGGGACGATAACCCCGGGGTGACGGTGGTGGAGTTAAGGGAGTAAAATTAATGGATATTGAAAATTGTTCAAATTGTAAGTATTGGGAAGAGTTGGACACCGAGGAGGTCCTATCTGGAATTTGTCGCCGATATCCTCCACAAGTTTTGGGCAGAGATAAAAATGGGCACTTAGACATTGGTTTTACATACACGAATGAAGAGGAGTGGTGCGGAGAATTCAATCGTAGAATAGGGCCTAACCCATGGGGAAAGCCTTTGAATGCTGGGTAAATTATCAGATGTAGGGTGGGACTGCCCACCATCAAGGTGGCGGGCACCGAGGACCACCCACCGCAGGCCAAGCAGAGCTTGGCAAGACAAAGAGCGTTCCCAAGCAGGAGCTTGGGAACGAGGGGAAAAAGTCCCCTCCCCCTTGAGGGGGGAGGGTTAGGGTGGGGGTGGCGTCTTTTGGGCTGATTACAGCTGCTTGGCCAAGTCGCCCCCCTCTCCCCCGGGGGGAGAGGGAGGAAGAAGATGGCGGGCAATGCCCGCCCTACAAGGAGCACCGGCTGGAAAGCCTGGGCCACTGGGGAGACGCGCAGGGCCCAGCGGCCCATCACATTAAAGTTTTTTTAACCGAAAACCGAAAACTGAAAACGGAAAACCGGTTGCAAAATGCCCATCATCCCTGAAGACAAGCTCCTGGAGATCAAGGACGCGGCCCGCATCGAAGAGGTGGTGGGCCAGTACGTCCAGTTGACCCAGAAGGGCCGGAATCTTTCGGGGCTCTGCCCGTTCCACACGGAGACCAAGCCTTCCTTTACCGTGGCCCCGGATAAGGGGATTTTCTACTGCTTCGGCTGCGGCGCGGGGGGCAACGTCATTTCCTTTATGATGCAGCACCAGCGCCTCTCTTTTCCCGAGGCGGTGGAGGAGCTGGCCCGGCGCTACAATATCCCCCTGACTTACAAGGACCTGGGGCCCGAAGGGGGCCGGCAGGCCCAGAAGCGCCAGCTCATGCAGGAGATCAACAAGCTGGCCGCTGCCTTTTACCAGGCCAATCTGCTGGGCTCCGGGGGCGAGAAGGGCAGGGCCTACATCAAGAAACGGGGGCTCACCCCGGAGGTGGTCCGGGATTTTAGCCTGGGTTACGCGCCGGATGAGTGGGACGGACTGCGCCGCCATTTGCAGAATAAAGGGATTTCCCTGGAGATCGCCCAGGAAGTGGGGCTGCTCATGCCCCGGCAACAAGGCGGCTATTACGACCGCTTCCGGGACCGCCTCATGTTTCCCATCCTGGACCGGCAGGCCCGGGTGATGGCCTTCGGGGGCCGGATCATCGGCGAGGGGGAGCCCAAGTACCTGAATTCCCCGGAGAGTCCGCTCTACTCCAAAGGCCGCACCCTTTACGGCCTGCCCCAGGCCCAGGAGTCCCTGCGCCAGTCGGGGGTGGCCCTGGTGGTGGAGGGCTACCTGGACCTTTTGGCCCTCAGGGTGCACGGCATCAACAACGTGGTGGCCACCTTGGGCACGGCCCTCACCCGGGAGCAGGTGCGGCTGTTAAAAAACCAGGCCGCCAAGGCGGTCCTGGTCTATGACGGGGACGCCGCGGGCGCCAAGGCCATGATCCGGGCCTTTCCCCTGTTCGCCTCGGAAGGGCTGGCGGTGCGGGCCCTGCCGCTGCCCCCGGGCCTGGACCCGGACACTTACGCGTTTCAGCACGGCGTGGATATGTTCCGGTCTCCCTGGGAAGCGGCCCAACCCTGGTTCGCCTACCTGGTGGAGGGGCTGGTCGCGGCCCACGGTCTGGATGTGGAAGGCCGGATGCGCATCCTGGAGGAGTTGCGCCCCTATTTTCAATCCTTGAGCGATCCGGTGGAGCAGGGCTTGTGGCTGCACTTCACCGCGGAGCGCCTGGGGGTGGATGAGGTGGCCCTGCGCCAAAGCCTGTCGTCGCTGGCCCCGGTTGCGGCCCGGCGTCTGGACCCCAGGGGTAATCTGGACATCAATCGGGAATTAAGATTGCTCAAGTCCATCCTGTGCCGTCCGGAAGCCATCTCCCTGGAAGAGATGGAGGAATGGGCGGAGGATTTCGAGGATCAGGAGCTCAAAGGCTTGATGCACCTGATCATCAACAATTATCGGGAACAAGGCGGTTTGGATCACAGCCTGTTGCTGGAGAGCGTGGAAGAGGAGCACCTGCGCCAGCAAATCTGCGCTTTAACCTTAGGGGAGGGAGAATTCAGCGGCCCGTCCACGGAACACCTGGCGGAAGATTGGCGCCGGGCCTGGCAGGTACGGCGGCTCAAGAAGGCCAGGGCTAGACTGGAGGAATTGGCAAAGGCCACCGCCCATGACGGCGGTGGGGATCTGTCGGCGTTGCTGGTGCAGAGGCAGGAGATTGACCGGCAACTGGAAGACCTTAAAAACTGGTCCGCAGCAAAAGGAGGGGATGGATGAACAAGGGGATGGGTATGGACGGATTTCCGGAAATTATGCCCATGGGGGATGACGATGGCCTGATGGCCATGGATGACCTGAACGACTCTCTGTCTCCTGAATGCCTGTTAAATGAACAGATGAAGGATATCCTGATCTTCGACGAGCTGGAACTGGCGTCGGCGGAGGTCAACCGCAGCCTGACTCTGACCACCCCCCTGGAACTGGAGGAGGGGGAGGGGGGGGATCTGGTCCTGGAGCCCGAAGGCGCGGCCAAAATGGATGATCCGGTGCGCCTCTATCTGAAGGAGATGGGCATGGTTTCCCTGCTCACCCGGGAAGGGGAGGTGGAGATCGCCAAGCGCATCGAGGAAGGGGAGAAAGATGTGCTCCGCTCCCTGCTGGAAGTGCCTTTAGGCCTGAAAGAGATCATGAACCTGGCCAACAAGGTGGAGCAGGAGAGACTGGACCCCCAAAATTCCCTCATCGATTTTGACGACGATGAGCCCATTGTGGATCAATCCACCGCAAAATCCCGGGTTTTGAATCTGATCCAGAAATTGCGCGGCCAGGAGGAGAAGGTCCGCCAGTATCAAAAAGAGATGGCGGCCGCGGCTCCCAAGAGTGAAGCCCGGGTCCAGGCGCAGAAAAATCTGGCCGCCGCCCGCCGCCGCATGACGGATCACCTGAAGGATCTACGCCTGGAACGTTCCCATTTGGAAGTGATTCTCGACAAACTGCGGCACTGCGGCTACGTGGTGCGCCAGGGCAACCGCAGGATGGAGAAATGCCTGGCCGCGCTGGGTCTTTCCGCCACCAAATTCCGTAATTTGCTGCGGGACTTCCGCAAAGGGGCCTTAACCACCCTGCCGGAAGGGATCACCCCGGAGCGGCTGGCGGAGCTGGAAGCCCAATGGAGCAAAACGCAGAAGCAGCTGCGGAAAGCGGAGCAGGAAGTGGGTCTGACGGGGCCCCGGCTCCTGGCCATTATGGCCCAGGCGGAAAAGGGAGAATACCTGGCCCAGAAGGCCAAACGGGAATTGGTGGAGGCCAACCTGCGCCTGGTGGTGAGTATCGCCAAGAAATACACCAACCGGGGGCTGCAATTCCTGGATCTCATCCAGGAGGGCAATATCGGCCTGATGAAGGCCGTGGAGAAGTTTGAATACGAACGGGGCTACAAATTCAGCACCTACGCCACCTGGTGGATCCGCCAGGCCATCACCCGGGCCATCGCCGACCAGGCCCGGACCATCCGCATCCCCGTGCACATGATTGAGACCATCAATAAGCTCATCCGCACCTCCCGCTACCTGGTCCAGGAGATCGGGCGGGAGCCCACCCCGGAGGAGATCGCGGAGAAGATGGAATTTCCCCTGGAAAAGGTGCGGAAAGTCCTGAAGATCGCCAAAGAGCCCCTGTCTTTGGAAACCCCCATCGGTGACGAAGAAGACAGCCATCTGGGCGATTTCATCGAGGACAAGAAGATTTCCACGCCCATTGAGGCGGTGGCCAATCTCAACCTGGCGGACCAGACCCGGAGAATGCTGTCCACCCTCACCCCCCGGGAGGAGAAGGTGCTGCGCAAGCGCTTCGGCATCGGCGAGAAGACCGACCACACCTTGGAAGAAGTGGGACGGGATTTTGAGGTCACCCGGGAGCGCATCCGCCAGATCGAGGCCAAGGCCCTGCGCAAACTGCGGCATCCTTCCCGGAGCACGAGGTTGAAGAGCTTTATTGAAACCTGAGGGCCAATAAAAAAACCTCACGCCAAGGCGCAAAGGCGCAAAGACGCAAATCAATAATGATAAGCCCCTTGAACAACGGGGGGATATTGATTAAAATCAAATTTAGACAATGGAATGCTTTTACGGGCCCATAGCTCAGTGGTCAGAGCAACCGGCTCATAACCGGACGGTCCCTGGTTCAAACCCAGGTGGGCCCACCAGGGATGCTGGAGGATCGCCCATCTTCCGAGAACAAAACGCAGGTTTTGGCTATATAGGGGTCTGACCCCTGGGGGTGCTCTCTGCGCACCCCTTTTTTGTGCCTTATGAGCGTAACCTTACAAGATATCATGGCCCTGCTGGACACCCACTGGCCCTGTACCTGGGCGGTGGCGGGGGACCGGGTGGGCCTGCTGGTGGGTAATCCGGCAAGCCCGGTGGAGACGGCGCTGGTGGCCCTGGAGGTCAGCGCCCCGGTGGTGGCGGAGGCCGCGGCCCGGGGCGCGCAGCTGCTGCTGACCCACCATCCCCTTCTTTATCAGCCCCTGGCCGCGGTGCGGGAAGATCA
>Ga0265296_1002773_pt1 | contig 17127 bp, 18 predicted proteins | sample MunlanPumphouse1_FD_189073 | JGI IMG/M metagenome (GOLD analysis project Ga0265296, IMG submission 189073) | Groundwater microbial communities from a municipal landfill in Southern Ontario, Canada - Pumphouse #1 | ecosystem: Environmental > Aquatic > Deep subsurface > Groundwater | place...
ACTCGAACGGCTTGCCGGCTATCGCCTTCCCGAGCTGGCTTTTTCGGGCAACATGCTCGAAACCCTCTGTTCCCATCTCAATTACGATGCCCTTGATTACGGGGTGAGGGAACAGATCCTTGCATTTTTCAATGATTTCCTGCGCTGCACCTGCCGTGACGCGCCGCTCTGCGGCTGCCCCGAGAAAAAATTTGCCCGTAAAGTTCTCGAACTGCGGGAGAACGGGCTCGATCACCGGCAGATTGCCAGTTACCTGCTGGACGAGTACGGGATCGAAGTCTTCCCCACAGATATTCTCTCATTCTTAGAAGAGTCCGTCCATGTGCTCGAAGCAATGTCCGACGTGGCGCGCCTGCAGGGACAGGGCGAACTTGCCAAAACAACCGATGAACATATCCGGCTGATAGAACGATGATATCCCACCCATGATCTGGCAATACACGTCCTACCTGATTCCGTTTGTTGCCTGCGGGCTCATTCTCATTATTCTCGGCATCACCGGCCTGCGTAACCGCACATCCGTCTGTGCCCGCCCCTATTCCCTGCTGATGTTTGCTGCCGCAGTCTGGGCATTCTGCACGGCTCTCGAACTCTCAAGCGCCGACCTCGCCACCCAGATGCTGGCCATCCAGATCGAATACGTGGCCATGGTGGTGGTCCCGGTCGGCTGGATCCTCTTTGCCCTTGAATATACCGGTCATGAGGAATGGATCACCAGAAAAAATATTGCCCTGCTCTCTGTTATCCCAGCCATTACCGTCATCATGGTTGCAACAAACAACCTGCATCATCTCTTTTACACAACCGTCTCTGAGATTGCGATCGGGAATCTCTCGTTCCATGTTGTGACGTACGGCCCCGCATTCTGGATTCACTCCATCTATTCCTATTCCTTAATCTTCGTCACGCTCCTCTTAGTCCTCCAGCGGTTCCTCTTCACCTCCCCGGTCTATCGCGCCCAGGTGACAACAATCCTGATCGCAACCCTGCTCCCGCTGGTCCTGAACCTGATGCTTGTCTCCCGGATCGGTGCCTTTGAATTGATCGACCCGACTCCCTTTGCCCTGCTCGTTTCGGGACTCGTGATTCTCATCGGCATGGCCCGGTTCCAGCTCCTCGACATCACTCCCATTGCTCTTGAGAAGATCCTGGATGAGATGGTGGACGGAATACTGGTCATCGATGCCCGGGGCCGGATCATCCGGCTCAACCGGACCGCGTGCCGCTACCTTGGTATTGATGAAGAGACTTCGATGGGGAAGACCGTTGATGCGTTTCTTCCGGACTCTGCGCTGGAATGCATCAGGAACACCGGTACGGAGTCCGGGTCAGGGCAGCTTCACAGCATAACCCGGGAGATCGCGGGTATGACCCGGTATTTCGAGCTCCGGTGTGTCCCGCTCCAGCGGCACGCACATGAGATCAAGGGGCAGATGATCCTCGTCCGCGACGTTACCCCGCGGAAACAGGCAGAACTCGCGCTCTTTGAGGCACGCAAGAAGATCAGTTTCCTCTCCGGCCTCACCCGTCATGATATCCTCAACCAGGTGACGGGTCTCCTCCTGCATATCGATCTGGCCCGGTCCATGGAAACCGATCCCGGGGTTCACGTGTGGCTGAAGAATCAGGAAGAGGCCATCCTGAATATCCAGCACCAGATCGCTGCGGCAAGGGATTACGAAGACCTGGGTGTCAATCCTCCCCAATGGCTGAATCTCTCCCGGATCATGGATCCACTCAGGCCGGATCTTGAGACCCGGAACATCTCCCTTGAGATGCCGGCAGGATCGATCGAGCTCTTAGCCGATTCCCTGCTTGAACGGGTATTCTCAAACCTTGTCACGAACTCAATCATGCATGGCGGCCATGTGACCGCGATCCGTATCCGGTACGAGATCGCTGATACCCTCTTCACCCTCATCTACGAAGACAATGGGGTAGGTATTCCGGATGTCGATAAGAGCACTCTCTTTGAACGCAGGGCCGGTAACCGTACCGGTATTGGTCTCTTTTTAAGTGCAGAGATCCTGAAGATCACCGGTATGACCATCCGTGAGTGTGGTACGCCGGGTACCGGAGTACGGTTTGAGATCACCGTTCCCAGCCAGAAATACCGGATCAGGACCTGATCCGGACCTAAGCCAGATTCGGGTGACGGTTGCAGGCCCGGTTGTTCAGGACATATTCCGGACAAAAACCGGTCCGGTTACCGTCCCCTTTCTCACTCATTTCGCTTCACATCTCCCGGCAATCTCATTAGGATGTGCCGGCGGACCTCATTGTTCTGAGACTTGGTCCTGTGCCCGATCAGTTTCCTGAGCATCAAGGGCGAAACAAATTTCCCGGTCATCAGGTTGATCGTCCGTGTACCGGAATCTGGGTCAACTCTGACAGTCAGGAAGAGATCATCGTTGTCGGTAATTGCCGATTCAATGAGTGCCGAAAGCATAGCAGAAAGCGGGGGCGTACGGTTTGTCCTGCACGTTTTTGCCGGTGCCATACGGGAGAAGAGCGAATATGCGGGTAATAATGCTTATGAGAAAAGTAACAGAAACGAGTGCGAGGGATGGGATTCGAACCCAAGAACTCCTACGAGACTAGGCCCTCAACCTAGCGCCTTTGACCTGGCTTGGCTACCCTCGCTTTTGTGCCATAACAAAGAGGTTGTCTATCTAATAAAAACTTGTGTAACCAATCCTGTCGTGCACCAGTTTGATCCCGCCTGAAAGTTCCGGAATCCTGTTGCCACCCAGGGACTGTTTTTTGCTGCAATTATTTTTCCGGTCACCGGTGTCCCCAGAGCAGCATCGCTGTATATTTATATGCGCTCTTCGTAAGTGGTGTGTATGTGGTCTGATATCATCCACGAGTTCGCCGACTCCCCTGCCCAGAGCCGCGTGGTCCGGTTCCTGCTCGAGAACGGGTTTGGCGTCACCGAAGACGGGAGGATCAGCTGCAATGGGATCGAGATGCCGGCAACCGCCATTGCAAAGACGATCGGGGCCGACCGCCGGGTCGTGGACTCCACCGCGCGAAGGATCCTCGATCGGCCCATGCTCCGCGAGATATTCCTCAACATGCGGGCAACCCCGGACCTGAGTCGGGTGGCCGAGTCGCTCGGGTACACGGTCATCACCGTGATGCCCAAGAACGCGAGCGAGACCGGCATTGTCGGGGCTGCCGTCCGCGTGCTCTCGGATCACCACCTCTCGATCCGGCAGATCTTTGTCACCGACCCTGAATTCTCCGAAGAACCCAAACTCGTCATCATCATCGAAGATGAACTGCCCGTGGGTGTCATCGAAGCGATCCGGGCGCTGCCGCAGGTGAAGCAGGTCATCATCTGAAACATTTTTTTTAAACAGACTGCCGGACCGGCAACCAGAGATTATTTTTTCCGGAACTCTTGTGCCGGAGCGCCTTCTTTCGGGCAGAGCCGCTCAACTTCCTGCGAGAGCGCGGCCATCCGTTGCCGGGCTTCTTCCGGAAGATGGGCAGCTTTAAGGAGACACTCATCGATCGTCATCAGCCGGGTCCCGGCCATCAGGTTGTCGGCATGCGCAACGATCTTCTCTTCGATCGTCTTTGGCACGCAGTCGCGGGCGTCAAGCCCCAGTGCAACACATTCTTCGGCCGTGAGACCGGCGCCCGTGTGGCACTCCACAATGCGGACAATGTCTTCAGGAAATCCTTTTTTGCGCAGCAGGTCCGCGCCGGCCTGGGCATGGGCAATCGAGTGCGTCACGCTCCGGCCGATATCATGGAGCATGGCGCCAGCCTCGACAAGAGAGAGATCGGCGTTCTTACACCGCCGGGCATAAGAGAGAGCGCAGTCCCGGACTGCCTTACAGTGGTCAATGACCTTCCTGCTGCACCCGGCAGTGCGCAGCAGGTCTTCACAGGATTCGGGAGCCGTATCAGGCATGCCCGAGCGATCTCTTGATCGCATCAATGCGACCCTGCAATGCGTCAACGAGAACTTCGTTGTCGAAATGTCCCAGCGGTTTGTCGCAGTCCGGGCACTTGAAATCAGTGTTCATGGCCTTTGGGAACGTCAGGATCAGGTGACAGTCATTACAGATGAAGAAGTCGTTCTCGATCTCGTATTTGCACCGGCGGTCGAGCTTGGAGAGCACGACCTCCATGTCCTCGCGGATGGCGCCAAACAGGTGGTCGGGGCGGAGCTGCCAGAGGTACGTGAGCCAGCCGGTCTCGTTGTTCTTGATCCGGTGGTATTCGGCAAGCCGGCGCTCGTACAATGTGTAGAGCGTGTGGCGCACCGAGTTCAAGTTGATCCCGGTGCTTGCGGCCAGGTCTTCATCGCTGTGCTCCCCTTCGGCCGGGAAGCGTTCAATGAGGTTGAGCCCTTCTTCACCAATCAGGCGGAAGAGATAGGAGCGGATTGCCGGGTCGTTCAGCATTTCTTCGGATGAGTCCATCAGCGCATATATTGTCGGACGGTAGTAATATGCTTATCCAGCAGGGCAAACGCATCGTTCCGCGTGACTCCGTCTGCGGAGACGCTGACCAGTGCCTGCCCCTCCTCAAAGAAGGTGCCGGGCCACGGGATATCAGAGACAAATTCTTTCAGGGGCGAGAGATCCGCGGTGAGCGTCAGGTCGCGGTCGGCAAAGAGGATGCTCCGCGCCGCCACCCGGGCGGGTGCGGGTATGGATTCTGGAAGCGTTCCCTTGCATGCGTTCACATGGAGATCGAAGAGATTGCATCCCGTGGCTCTCTCCACGGTCTCGGTCGTTCCCTGGAAGCGGGGGTTCACTTCTATCACCCACGTATTCTGATCGTCCACCATGAAGTCAATCCCGATGGTGCCATGGCAGCCGCTCGCGGCGGCAATCGTTTCAGCGCACGCGATCATCTGCCCGGCCTGCGGGTGAACGAACGGTGTTACCGATCCGGAGAACCCGTACGCGGACTCGCCGCTCCCGCGGAGGATCTGCTCGTTCGTGGCAACCGCCCGGGCTTCCCTGCCGTTCGTAACACAGCAGACGCTGGCCGGGATCCCGGGCACGCACTGCTGGCGGATGTAGGGGATATCCGGGTAGAGCGCCTCCCAGTTCGCGAGCCCCTGCTCATCATGGATGACGGCATTCCTCCAGCCGCCGGCCCCGCGCCGGGGCTTGACCATGGCCGGAAAATCCCCGGGCCCCGCAAGTCGTGGTACCGGGACATTACAGTGCTCGAAAAAATACTGGGTGTCGAGTTTGTCGAGGAACGGCACAATCTTTTCACGGGGCGTGCCCGCGAGCGGAATCGATGTCGGAAGCTCTTCCGCACCGGAAGTGGCGACAAAAAAATCGAAGCGATGTCGCTGTGCGATCCGGTCCACGGCATCGGGAAGATCGTTCAGTTCGTCAAATTTCTCCCGGTCCACGGTACACCATGCGAGGTCCTGGTCGCAGAAGTGATCGACCGCACAGACCTCGTATCCCGCATTGTGAGCAGACTGTGCAACGTGGCGTGTGGCAAAACCGGCAATGAGGACCCGGCCTTTCACAGTTCCTCCGTCTGTTTTCCGACTCTGGTGGGGATGATCCGGATATGAGCGCCGGGGAACTCGTTTCTCATCTCGGTTCCCGAGAAGTAATGGTCCATGAAGAGCGCAAGGCTGGAGATCTCGGAGTGCGGCTGGCCGGTCACGGCCACGTTGAAGTCGGCAAGCCCGTAGATCTCGCCCGGCACCTTCTCGGCCCCGACAATCACGAGAACTTTCTTGTGCGGGCGAATCTCACCGATGATGTCCGGCAGATTGAGGCCGTACATCGTGAGGTGGGCAACAACGCCACCGGCTGCTTTCCAGTCCTTGATGCAGGAGCGCCACTTCACGTCATGCTCACAGAAGAATTTCCCGCCCCAGCGATCCGTGACATCCGCGATGCTCTCGACAACGCCTTTGTCGGAAGCCGCGAGATACATTCCCTTGGCGCCGAGCGCCCGGGCCGTAAGCCCCACGTGGGTCGTGACCCGCTGGTCGCGTTCGGGCCGGTGGCCGATCCGTAAGATGACGATTTCTGTATCGGACATGATTTAATTTCTCCGCGCCTTGATGACGCCATTCTCGATGGTATAGGGCAGGTCCTTGTCGTACTGGATCTGGTTGTTGATGAGCGCTTCGCCAAAGGAGAGGACACGGACTTCCGTGCCGTTCCGGCTGATGAGGCAGTAGCGTTCGAGACGGGCAAGGGACTCTTCCACAATCTCGGGCGCAAGACCGCACGCGCTGGTGAGCGTCTCAAGGCTTGTGGAAGTGTTTGGCGGGATCGCATGGTAGATCCGCCAGTCTGCATCCTCTTGTTTCACCTGTATGCATTCCATGTGGAGCCGAATAAGGATTTTGTCCGGTCACGTGCGGACGGGTTTTTCTCGTTGCACGTTGACATGATCCGTAATGGAGAATACACAGCCGCGCCCGACATTTCCGGAACTGGTTGCCCTGGTTGACCGGATGCTGGATGACTGCGAGGAGGATGTGGAATGCATCGCGATCCACTTAGGCAAACTTGAGCCGGAGGTCAGGAACGAACTGCTGGTCTCGGACCTCTTAAACGCGTGGCAGGTCTTCTATTATTGTTTCCGCACGGACCCTGGCGCTTATATCCGGGAGAAACTGGACCTGGAGCCGGCATCGGTACTCCAAAACGGCCTGATGCTTGAGGAGGTGGACCTGCTGGAACTGCATATGGCAGTCAAGGACGGGAAGGCGATCATTGCTATCTGGGATGGCGAGCGCTCGGTGACATCGTTCTCGGGAAAGAATGCGTTCCGCGATGCCCGGAACTTTCTTGAGAACCCGAACGGGGATCTAAACCGGTAATTTTTTTCTCAAAATATTTTTCCGGGACGGACGATTGTTCCGGAAATTTTTTTTATTTTTCTGGTAAGGCACGGTCCTGACCCGCCAACCCCCCCACCAACTTTTTTTAAATTCGTGTCAACCCCCCCTGCATGGGGGTGGGGGGGTCACCGGCCAACCCCTCCCCCCCTTTGGCCCGGAACGACCCCCCCTTATCAAATCTGGGTAGGCTGCCAAGCGGGACGCTCCGTCTGAATGACCTAAAAAGATCGTGATAAATGACGCGTGCAATATTGCACAAATCCCATTTTTGAAAGGGGGGTCCGCAGTCGACCCCCCCCACCTTTTGTTTTCAAATCGTGCTGACCCCCCCTCCCGTTTTCTTTTTGGTGTGGGCCGACCCCCCTCGCGATAAGGATCTTTGAGTTCCGGAATCCCAATTTCTCGTCGGGACGTGCGGTGGGGGTAGGAGTGCCCGGGTTTTCTGGATGGGGGATGGGGGGTTGACCCCCCCTTGGTGTTATGTCCCGATCCTTTACTATCAAAAGGAGTACCGGGACGAGTACTCTCATAATATCCATTCTCCGACGTAGCCTTCCCGCAGCCGGAACCCTGAAGGGACTAAGTACCCCGAAATGAGGTCCTAATTCACCAAAATGAGGCACTAAATCCCATTTTCCGTTCATTTTAACGTCGTAGAATTGCGGACGTAAATAGCGCGAATACAGGGGCGAAACGGAGGGGCGGACGGACTGGGGGAGGGAGAAATGAAAGGATACTCTGTTTTCCGGATCGGCGTTAGGTCAGATGAAGAAGATTTCACGTCGGTGAAAATGAGGATTATGTAATATCGGCCATCCCCAGAGAAAGGATGCAGTTCACTGTTGGGAGATTCGGATGATGCCCGGAAATTTTTCTTGAGAAATTTTCTTTGGCCCATGTCACTGATCGATGCCAGACGCGTAAAATGTCTACCGACTTTTGCGCTACGCACTTACCGGTTCTATTAGTACGATTCAGAACGTTGCCCAGCCGCGACCCGATGGGGCGTCGCGGCGACTCCCTGCCGAAGCAGGGAGGAGAAGGAATCATAATAATGATTATTGTTGAATTGCTTATGACTGGAACCTAATTACCAGTCCGGTCATGTGACGATTGAACACCATTCCCGAATCTTAATGCTGAACCTGACCTTGATGACCTCTGCTCCGAAGCGGCGATAACAAAATAGTTCTTGAAAAATAGGTATAGGGGAATTAATCCGAGGCGTAATGAAAGAAAATTATGTAAAATTTTTTTTTACAGCGTTTTCTTTTGCCGTTTCCCAAGACTTTTTTTAGCCTTTTCTATCCTTATCTTTTCTGATTTATTATCTACAAATTTGGGGTATATGTTTTCCTCATACCATTTGAAGAATTTTAGGCTATTTTCAAATTTTGATTCGACACCTTTTGGAATAGAATATTTGGATAACAGAACAGAAATTTTAGCATATCCCGGCAAGTGTTCTTTTTCAACGGCCTCTAAAAAGCATTGTGGCCAGGATACAACAACCAATTCTTTAATCCCTTCATGTAATGGAACTGCCGGATATTTTACACACCAATCTTCTGGATTATTAGACAATTTTATCAAATCGGAATTTTCAAAATATCGGGTCATAGCAAGTCTACAGGTAGGTGTTAAAATTACACCAAACCAATCCGCTTCTTCTGCCCAGGCACTTGCATCTGCTATTGCTGGACCTAGAAGTGTATTATCCCCGTCAACTAGATATTCACCAAGAGAAACAGATCCACGCAATAATATTTTATGATGTAATCCTTTGACTATCGCTTGTTGAAGCCACATAAAAATTCCGGGGGCAACACCAGTTGTTGCTTGTTCGGTTTCAGTTGGCCAACAGATAATTATTGTATCACCGAATGTGCAAATTGTCACTTTTGGAAATTGAATATGAGATCTTGATTTAACGTTCGGGGATATTTTTTCATTGAAATGTGTAGTAAGAGCGACAATTCCTTCATCTAATTCTTTTAATAAGAGGTTTTTTCGGGAACCAAATTCTAATGCTTCCTCAATTTTATAATTTGAAACACCTAACGCATCTAAAATAGCAACAAACCCAAAATGCTTTTCCATCTGGTTACACTACCCTTTTTTTAATAGATATTAATAATAAAATCAAATGGTATTAAAATTGTGAATTGATATTACTTAAGAAAAACGATCATAACTTATGCTAATTGATAAATTTTGAGAATAGAATTCTAAAAATTAAGTGCTATCAGCACCATGTTTTTTAAATTTACAGCTAGGCAATTCTATTAGAGAGCAAGAGGGAAAATCCCGCAAATTCTCTTTTCACTGCCGGTCCCCCGCACTGATCAGCTGCTCATCCACCACAGCCCGGACCAGCGGCGGCAGCGTTCCCCACTGCATTGTCACATCCCCCATCACCGCAAAGATCCCGTCCACTTCCGCAGGATCAACCCGGTCGAGAATTGTTCGGTCATCCGGCCTAATTGCGTTACAGACCGCCGTTGCCCACGCATCCGAGAGCGCCACATCGTGCGAGAAGATCGTGACCGCGTCCGCGATGCCAAACGAGATGGACGGTCCGACCGTTGCCGATGACGTACAGATCCCGAGCACCCGGTCCTGCGGAGGGACAACGAATGCGATCCGGTCCGAGACCGCGGCTTCACCGGCATGGACGCCCACCCGGACCGGACGGTCATTGATGAGCGCAATGTCGCCGCCATTGTCGATCACGCCAAACGCGGCGCCGGCTTCCTGCATCGCCTCGATGCCGGCCCATGCGATCGTGCCGGCAACCGCAGCCATCGGTCCGACCCCGGCTTTTCGCGTGGCATCCGCCATCCGGGTGATGACAAGAGCGTCCGAGTCCGGCACGTAAGGATCGAACGTTGCTGCAAAAAAGGGATCGCAGGCGATATACGCCTCCAGCTCCTGCCGGGCCGCAAGGATACCGGCCTTCGCCGCGGCCACATGCGCCGGGTCGTCCGCGAGGATGGTCGCGATCGTTTCCCGGAACCGGAACGGTACCCGGATCATAACGGGAGCGAGAGCGCCCGGTGCGGGCAGGCGCTGATACACTTCCCGCAGAGCACACACTTCTCCTCATCCAGCCGTAGTTTCCAGTCTTTATCGAGTGAGAACGCTTCCCGGGGACAGATGCTGATGCAGGCCCCGCAGTCCACGCACTCGCTCTCGTTGAGGTTCACGCCATGCTCCAGGATCCGTACCTGGGCGCCGAGTTCGGTCATGGAGTCCCGGACCAGCTTGCACTGGTTGTCGGGGACCTCGATCAACGCTTCGCCTTCGGATGAATCGATGTTCGCCCGCTCAACGTTTATCAAAACTCCCGTGTCCCGGACCACCTGGGCGATGATGGGTGTGCGGCCCTTACCCCGCGAGAACGTGACCATGAGTTTCATTTCAATCCCCTCCTGCCCAGCAGTTTCCCTAAGTCCATCGCTGTGAGGAACCCGATGACATGGTTCTCTGCATCCACGACCGGCAGGCCGCTGATATTGTGCTGCTCCAGTTTCTGGATCGCAATATCCACCGCTTCATACGGCGTGGTGGTGACCACTTTCGTCTTCATGATGTCTTGCACCAGCACGGCCTTACCGGGGTTTGCCACGGCCTTTGAGATATCGAAGGTGGTGACAATCCCCACAAGCACATTCCTGTCATTCACCACCGGCAGGTGATTGGTCTCCCCTTTGAGGAGTTTCTTAGCCGCAGTGCGGATCTCCTCGGTCTCCGCAATGGAGATCACCGAGCGGTTCATGATATCGATCACGCGGGGAACTTTCTTGGTCTCGTGCATGGGCCGTGAAACCTTCTTCGGATCGATTGCCCGGGTCGGAAGCGCGAGCTCCATCTTGCCGGACTCGACCCAGCCTTTCAGTTCGGCCGCCACCTTGCGGGCCCTGCGGAAGCTGGAGAGCGGGGATGTCCGCACCTCATCGCCCCCGATTTCTACCGCGCCGCTGCGAAGTTCCGCGTAAGTCGCCTTCCGGATGACCGGGCGGGAGCGGCTGGGAATGCTGTAATCGAGAATATCCACCGAGATATCCTCATCGCGGACGGCCGTTGCCCGGACCACATCGAGATCGAGCACCGGGAGCGGCACGCCCAGACCGACATACATTGTGACGCCGTACCCGGTCATGGTTGCGGCCCGGAGATAGTCCTGCGACATCTGCTTCAGATCGCCCGTCACCATCAGCGTCCCGAAGCCGCCGCCCGGTGAATGCTGCGTGCCTTCCCCGATCACCATGCCCGGTGCCCCGCAAAGGAAGATGGGCACTCCGCTCCCGATTAGCCGGAGTTTCGGATCATTGGAGATTGGGTTCAGGACGCCGGCTCCGGAGTACGTAACATTGCCCGTGCCGGGAAGCAGCGTGCCCATGTAGGTATTGAGCACGCGATCGGTCGTATTGGTGGCCGCATTGTACCGCTGGTAGGCATTACGCGGGTTGCACATGATCGCCTGGTTGAGATTCTCAAGGAGCAGGTCGGTCGTGATCGTCCGGCGCGGGTAACAGTCCGTGCCACGGGAGCTGGCCCGGAGTTCCACTGATTTCCCGGCAACGAGATCTTCGATCACATGCGCCCCGCCATATTCTGCTTCCTGCGTATCGGACTGCTGGGTGGCGCCGATGTAGGTATCGACAGCGGCAAGACCGCCATAGGCCTCGACATTGTTCAGCCAGATCCGCTCCATCCGGATGGGCGGTTCGGCATGGCCGAAGTTCAAGAACGCGCCGGAGGAACACATGGCGCCAAAGGTCCCCGTTGTTACAACGTCAACCTCCTTCAGAGCCCCTTCTTCCCCGAGTTCAGCAACGAGTGCGGGCATCTCCTCTGCGGTGACGACGCGGGCACTTCCCTCGCGGATGCGTTCATTGATCTGGCCGATAGTCTTGTGCATATTCAAAAATATGCTTTAATGCATATTTAAACTAATTGCTATTACCATTAGTAATAAATGCTTTTTAATCGCGGAGAGCGATGATCCTGTATGGATGTGAAGACCTTCGCTCTTGAGATGGAGCGGCTGGCACCCCCGGAGCTTGCCGAGGACTTCGATGCCGGAAGAATCGGCCTCATTGTTGAGGGATTCCCGGAATTCAAGACAGTCTGCTGTGCGCTGGACGCGACACCGAAAGTGGTCCACGAGGCCATCCGGCTGAAGGCCGGCATGCTGGTTGTCCACCACACCCCGCTCTGGACCCCGCTGACCGCGCTCACCGGCCCGACCGCTGGCTTGATGCGGGATGTGCTCTCGGCCGGCCTGAACATCTGGGTGATGCATACCAACTTCGACCACGCTGAAGAGGGCGTGAACGATGCGCTCGCGGAACTGCTCTCCCTCACTAACATACAACCCATGAGCCTCGGGCTTGTCGGGGACTGCACAATCTCCCCGGATGATATGGCAGCAAAACTTTCCTGCCCGGTCAGGTTATGGGGAACAATGAAAAAAATTCACCGTCTCGCGGTTGTCGGAGGCAGCGGGTTCGATCCCGCACTGCTTGCGGAAGCACAAAAATTGGGGGCCGATGCTTTCCTCTCTGCTGAACTGAAACATTCCGTGTACCGCTCCGCCCCGCTTCCCTGCATCGAGGCCACGCACTATGCCCTTGAAGCCCCGGCCATGCGACGGCTTGCTGCACGAAAAGGCTGGCATTACATCGAAGATACGCCTACCCTTCGCACGATCTCATGAGCGAGTCCGGCATCTGGCAGCATCTTGCGGAGCGGAAAAATCTTGATGCGGAGCTCCGCACAGAGATTGAGAGGGTCTTTGGCACCCGCGGGAAAAATGCACTCGCTGCTATCGATGAGCACAAAATAAAAAAATACCTGGATTTTTTTGTTGTTGAAGGAAAGACGGACCGGTACGTGGTGGACGAAGATTTCTGCACCTGCGGGGATTTTCTGTACCGGAACCGGACCTGCTGGCACCTGCTCGCGGTGCAGATCGCGGCAGTCACCGGGACTTTTGAAACCGTGGACAGCTGGTACCAGGACCAGATGAAGAATAGTGAATAATAATTCCAGAATTTTTTCCGGTGATCCCACTCATACCGGTTTTCTGATTTTGCAATCAGGAAAAAAATTTTAAAAAAATGGTATATCTAATACGATCCCTGCGGGATTACCGGATCCTGCAATTCAGGAGACAGACTCAATATTGGTGAGCAGCTGCCGGAGATCGATCCAGATGATCAGTTCGTTCTTCTCCTTGTCTTTTACCTTCACCTTGCGTTTGATGATGCCGATGATGGAAGAATCATCCTTATTGACAGATGCTGAGGTGTAATCCACCTGGTTTCCCTCAAATGTGGTGACCGATGTCACGTCATCGACAAGAATTCCCATCTTTGAAGCAGCGATCTTGTCATCGAGGACTATGATCCTCGATGTCTCGAGCGAGGTTTTACTTGCTTCTGTGATGTTCATCCGTTGCTTGAGATCGATGATCATCGTGATCTCCCCGCGGAGATCGATGATACCCCGCACGTGAGACGGGACATTGGGCAGCTTGGTGATCGTGGTGTATTCCACGACCTCCTTCACATCAAAGAGATCGATGGCGAAATGTTCGTTCCCGAGAACGAACTCCACGATCTGGATCGATTCCGGTTCCGGTTGTTTTTGCGCAGGCGCAGAATTATTCATTGCTGCACCCGGAGGGCTTACCTTGGCACTCATGGATAACTCCCTTCATTCCACCTTGAATCTCTTGTTCGCTTCCATAGCGCCAACGGCAACTTCATTGACGGTGTGGATCATGCGGGAGATCTCATCGATGGCCGCCGCCGACTCTTCGGTTGCGGCAGCTGCATCGCCGGCTTCTTTTGCCGTGTGCTCAATGAGATTTGCCACTTCGCTTACACTTGCCGTGATCTCTTCGGTGGTTGCGGCCTGTTCCTGGGATGCAGCAGCCACCTCAGATGCGCTGTTTGCCACGGTCTCTGCCGCTTTCTGGATGGTCTTGAACGCTTCGAGCGCCTGGGAAGACTCCTCAAATCCCTTGTTCACGAGGGTCTTTGACAACTCCATGGCATCAGTGGCCTTCTTGGTGGCAAGGTTGAGCTGCGTGATCATCTCTTCGATCTTCTCGGCACTGGAGCGTGACTCCTGAGCAAGGGATTTGACTTCGGAGGCTACAACCGCAAAGCCCCGCCCGTGTTCACCGGCCCGGGCCGCTTCGATGGCTGCGTTGAGGGCAAGCAGGTTGGTCTGGCTGGCGAGATCGCGGATGAGCACGATGATCTTGCCGATATCGCTCATCTGTTTCCCGATATCGGTTACAATTCCGTATACATTATTTGTCGATACCGTGATCTCGGTCATATCCTTGTTGACATTTCCTGCAAGGATGGCACCACTCTTTGCTGAGTTATTGGCATTGTTGGCCTGGGACGAGACGCTCTCCATGCTGGAGGTGATCTCTTCGACCGCGGCACTCATGTCCTGCATTGCCTTGGCCATCTGTTCGATCCCTTCGGTTGCCTTCTGGGCATTCTCAGAGACCATGCCGGCATTCTTCGCTATCTGGTTCACGCTTTTCGAGGCATCCTCTACGCTTCGGGCCGCACCATCGGAGGTTGTTGTCAGGTTCTGCATCCGTTTGTTGACATCCGCGATATTTGCCTCAAGGCTGGTGACAATGCCCCGTACCGCGTCGCGGAGCGTGACCAGCAGATCATAATTCTCCTGTGTATCGGCATCCGGTTTGGTGAGCGAATACCGGGGGGTCAGGTCCCCTTCTGCCATAAGGCCATAGATCTTCGCAAGTTCGTCAACCTCATGGGCCATATATTCGTGGACTTTTGTCAGTTTCGTGATGTCATTGTATGTGATATAGACATACTCAAGATCGCCTTTTGCATCCAGAAGGGGAACGATGGTCCGCAGTACTTCCTTCTTACCGGCCGGGGTTTCAAGCGTTGACTGCCCATGAACAACGCGCTTCTTTGATATGGCATCTTCGAGAGACTCTCCCGAATCCTTGAGATATTTTAAGACGCCCCGGTCCCTGAAATCGGTTATTTTCATGGACAGGACCTGATCGCGTGAGACTCCAAGCAGACGACAGAGTTCCTGGTTCGTTTCAATATTCCTATAGTTCTTGTCTACCAGTAACAATGCAAGCGGGGTCTGTTCAAACATCATCTCATAGCTTTTGAGTTCTACCATTTTTTACACCTTTATCTGTTGTACTATTCACTTTTACTCAAATAATATTTAAACATTATCTTTAATGATGATTATTGATGCCAGCCATTGATGATTACCAACAATGATAAATATTGTGAATTACAGAACATTCAAGAGCATCGGGGAGTACCATGGGACAGGAAAACGAGCAGACCCGGATACGGGATCTTTTAAAAGACAACCCGAAAGGACTGACTATTGAGGAGGTTTCAAAAAAGCTCTCGCTCAACCGGGCAACTGCAGCAAAATATCTCAATTCAATGATGATGTCCGGGCAGGCCGAGCTGCGCGAACTGGGCCGGGCAAAGATCTTCTACCTCTCGCAGCGCCTCCCGTTGATCAACCTGTTGAGTCTCTCATCAGATCTGATCCTGATACTTGATCGCGATCACTTTATCCAGGAAGTGAACGAGCGATTCCTCTCCTTCTTTCACAAGACAAAGGATGACCTGAAAGGAAAACGAATCGAACATTCCGGCATTGCACCTCATTTCACAGATACCTACCTGGAATCCCTTGAACAGGCACTTAACGGATCCGAAGTTTCCCATGATGCCCATATTACCATTGAAGGTGATGACCGGTACTTCCGGATGAAATTTATTCCCCTCATATTCGATGGCGGCAACCATGCAGCCGGGATAATCCTGGAAGATATTTCTGATATGAAACGCTACCAGATTGAACTGGAAGAGCGGATACGGGAGAGGACAATAAAACTGGAGAGAGAGGTCATGCAGCACAAACGGGCAGAAGACGCGCTCCGCAAGAACGATGCCGTACTGCAGAGCATGCTTGATGCCACCCCAGTGGGTGTCGCGCTTCTCATTAACCGTGAATTTAAAAAAGTGAACAATTCTCTCTGCGATATTACCGGCTATATGGTCGATGAGCTGACGGGTCAGGACACCCGGATACTCTTCCTCGATGACGCTGAATATCTCCGCATTGGCCGGGAGTTGTACAAGTCGCAGGAAGGCAACAGAGTTGACGTGCTGGAATCCCAGTTCCGGAAGAGAGATGGTTCGATCATTGATGTCGTGCTCAACCTGAGCCCGTTCGATCCCACAAATCCGGATGCCGGCGTAACGGCAACCATCATGGACGTCACAGAGCATAAGAGATCCGAAGAAGCACTCAAACGGGCAAATAACCAGGTGGCCATATTAACGAGTATCACCCGCCACGATATCCTGAATAAACTGACCGCTCTCCGTGGCTACATCCGGTATATGAGAAAACAGACAACCGATGAATCCTTATCAGAAATAATTCAGAAAGAGGAGGACCTTGCAGTCCTGATTGTAAATCTTATCAATTTTACCCGTGATTTTAAGTTTGTCGGCATTGCCCCCCCGGAATGGATTGAGGTTGCAGGGACCATCACCACGCTTCGGAAATCCCTGGAGATGGGGCCGGTCTCTCTTCATGTGAACACCAATAGCCTTCAGATGTATGCAGATCCCCAGATCCGGAAAGTCTTTACCAACCTGATCGACAACTCGTTACGGCACGGCGGCCCGGTCACGGAGATCCGGATAACATTTGTTGAGAAAGAGGATCACCTCGTTATCCTTTATGAGGACAATGGGGTGGGGATTCCGGATGAGGAGAAGGAATTGATCTTCGAACGGGAATACCGGCGAAATACCGGATTCGGGCTGTTCCTTGCCCGGGAGATCCTGGCGATCACTATGATAACCATCGCCGAAACGGGCAAACCGGGTCACGGAGTTCGCTTCGAGATCACCGTACCACAACGGGCGTACCGGTTTAATGATCCCCAATAAACACGGGTTTTGAATTCGTATTGACGGGCCATTTTAGTTAACCCGAGCAATACCAACTATCTCTCGCGGGCGATCATGATTGTGCGCCAGAGGATCTTTTTACCATCGTGAATTGCGGATTTTGAGGATTTCCCATAAAAAGACCCCGAGCAAAACCTAGATTAGCGTTTGTAGTCTATAGTACTGACGATACGTGATTCTGATGCTCGAAGAGGAATACCAGCTCGATTATTTCAAGTCGCAGGGGTTCACCCGCAAGGT
>Ga0265296_1002774_pt1 | contig 17124 bp, 15 predicted proteins | sample MunlanPumphouse1_FD_189073 | JGI IMG/M metagenome (GOLD analysis project Ga0265296, IMG submission 189073) | Groundwater microbial communities from a municipal landfill in Southern Ontario, Canada - Pumphouse #1 | ecosystem: Environmental > Aquatic > Deep subsurface > Groundwater | place...
TGTGGGTCACTTACCGACCGCGCTGCCAGCAGGTTGCGCAAGGCATCCGGCGGTTCGCTGTCGGCATCCGGGCGTTGCAAAACCAGGATGTGGCAATGCTGGAGCAACTCTTCCCAGCGATGCCAAGTGGGCAGTCCGCAAAATGCGTCCCAGCCCAAAAGCAGAAACAACTGGTCATCGGCGGCCAACTCGGCCCGCGTCTGTTCCAGGGTGTCGATAGTGTAGGACGGTTTATCGCGCTTGAGTTCGCGGTCGTCCACCACCAACGGGGCAATGCCGGCCACCGCGCATTGCACCATCGCCAGGCGCTCCTGCGCGCTGACTTGCGGCGTGTCCCGGTGCGGCGGCCTGGCGTTGGGGATCAGCCGCAGCTCTTGCAGCCCGAGGGTATCCGCCACTTCCAGGGCACTGCGCAAATGGCCGATGTGCACGGGGTCGAAGGTACCGCCGAACAACCCGATGCGTTTACCCATCAAGTGCGCACATGACCGTCACCAAACACCACGTACTTCTCGCTGGTCAGGCCTTCCAGGCCAACCGGCCCACGGGCATGCAGCTTATCGGTGGAAATCCCGATCTCCGCCCCCAGGCCATACTCGAAGCCGTCGGCAAAGCGTGTCGAGGCGTTGATCATCACCGAAGCGGAGTCCACTTCGTTAAGGAAACGCCGGGCATCGCTGAAATGCTCGGAAACAATGGCGTCAGTATGCTTGGAGCCGTAGGTGTTGATGTGCTCGATGGCCTGGTCCAGATCGTCGACGATCCGAATCGACAGGATCGGCGCGGTGTATTCGGTGTACCAATCCTGCTCGGTCGCCTCGATCACATCGCTGCCCAACAGCGCCCGGGTACGCTCGCAACCCCGCAGTTCCACGCCCTTGTCACGGTAGATCGCAGCCAGCGGCGGCAACACGCGCTCGGCAATACCGGCGTGGACCAACAGGGTTTCCATGGTGTTGCACGGCGCATAGCGATGGGTCTTGGCGTTATCGGCAATGCGGATCGCCTTGTCGAGATCGGCCGCCACATCGATAAAGACGTGGCAGACGCCATCCAGGTGCTTGATCACTGGCACCTTGGCATCACGGCTGACGCGCTCGATCAGGCTCTTGCCACCGCGCGGCACGATCACGTCGACAAACTCAGGCATGGTGATCAACGCGCCCACGGCCGCGCGGTCGGTGGTTTCCACCACTTGCACCACTTCGGCCGGCAACTCTGCCACGGCCAGGCCCTGCTGGATGCAGGCGGCGATAGCGCGGTTGGAGTTGATGGCCTCTGAGCCGCCACGCAGGATGGTGGCGTTACCAGACTTCAGGCACAGGCTCGCGGCGTCAATGGTCACGTTCGGGCGCGACTCATAGATGATGCCGATCACGCCCAGGGGCACGCGCATCTTGCCAACCTGGATGCCTGACGGCAGGTAGCGCATGTCGCGGATTTCGCCGATGGGGTCAGGCAGCTTGGCCACCTGGCGCAGCCCTTCGATCATGTCGTCGATACGTGCCGGCGTCAGCGCCAGGCGATCCAGCAATGCCGGTTCCAGACCATTGGCCCGGCCGTTGGCCAGGTCCAACTCGTTGGCGGCGGTCAACTCGGAGCGCGAGGCATCCAGAGCATCGGCGGCAGCCAGCAGGGCACGGTTCTTCTGCGCGGTGCTCGCACGGGCGATCAACCGCGAGGCCTGACGGGCAGCGCGACCCAGGCGGGTCATGTAGTCAAGAACGGACTCAGTCATGGTCTGGTGGGGTCTTGGCAAAGAGGAAAGCGGCAGATTATAGCTGTCGCGCCGTCCTACGGACAGCGGTGAGGGGCGGATGGTCGAAATGAACTGTAAAAACTCGACGTTCAGCGGTGATTAAGCCTGGAGTTGATATCATCCTGTCACATTTGGCCTGCGCAACCGCCCTTCGTTATGTCCAGCTCACCCCCCAAGTACCCCGCCAAGCCCCTGCCTGATGGGTTTTTCGACCGCGACGCACAAACGCTCGCGAAAGATTTGCTGGGCAAAGTCATCCGTCATCGTGTCGGCGATGTGTGGCTGTCGGCGCGAATTATTGAAACCGAAGCCTATTACCTGGCCGAAAAAGGCAGCCATGCGTCCCTCGGCTACACAGAAAAGCGTAAGGCTTTGTTTCTGGATGGCGGCCACATCTATATGTACTACGCCCGTGGTGGCGACTCCCTGAACTTCAGCGCCCAGGGGCCGGGCAATGCCGTGCTGATCAAGTCGGCCTACCCGTGGGTGGATGAGGTTTCAGGGCCTGCAAGCCTGGCGCAGATGCTGTTGAACAATCCCGACGCCAGCGGCCGCCCGCGCCCGGCCCACAAGCTCTGCGCCGGGCAGACGTTGCTGTGCAAGGCCCTGGGTTTGAAAGTGCCGATGTGGGACGCCAAGCGCTTCGACCAGGCGCTGCTCTACGTGGAGGATGTGGGCCTGGCGCCCACGCAAATTATCCAGACCACCCGCCTGGGCATTCCCGGCGGGCGCGATGAACACCTGATGTATCGCTTCGTCGATGCTGACTTCGCACCCTATTGCACGCGGAACCCGTTGCGACGCGGCCAGGTCGAAGGCCGCGATTACGTTTTGATTTGAATATCTGAAACAACCGTTTCTGCTGGAAATGGCATCTGCAACACAGCCCCTACAAGGGTCGCCGGTGTTTTGAGAAGCGCATTCCAGGTAGCGGTTCATTGATGGAGTGATTGTATGGGCCCATGGCTCGATGGCATTACCGGCTGGCTGACCCTCAATCCGCAATGGCTGGCGGCCGCGGTGTTTATCGTCGCCTTTGTGGAATGCCTGGCCATCGCCGGGATTATCGTGCCGGGTACGGTGCTGCTGTTCGCCATTGCCGCACTGGCCGGCAGCGGCGCGCTGTCCCTGGGCGAGACCTTGCTGCTGGGCTTGCTCGGCGGGCTGCTGGGCGATGGGATTTCCTACTACCTGGGTCGGCATTTCCACCAGAACATCCGGCGCCTGCCCGGCCTGCGTCATCATCCCGAATGGATGGACGGGGCCGAGGCCTACTTTCAGAAGTACGGCATCGTCAGCCTGCTGGTAGGACGCTTCATTGGCCCACTGCGCCCCATGCTGCCCATGGTCGCCGGGATGTGCGACATGCCATTCCCGCGTTTTGCTGCCGTCAGCGTGCTGGCCGCCGCCGGCTGGTCGGTCGCCTACCTGTTGCCTGGCTGGGCCGCAGGTGCAGCGTTCCGCCTGCCGCTGCCCGAAGGGTTCTGGCCTGAGGCTGGGGTGGTTGCCGCCTGCCTGGCCGTGTTGTTCGGTATCGCCCTCAACAGCACCCTACGCGGCCACCGCCGCGCCACACTGTGGGTGGGCTGCGCCAGCCTGGCCTTGTTGATTGCGATGTTTATCGGTTATCCGTACCTGAACCACTTTGACCAGGGATTGATGGCCCTGGTCCAGGAGCATCGCAGCCCGACCATGGACCGGGTCATGGTGATGATCACGCAGTTGGGCGAGTTCAAGAAGATGTTCGTCGCCAGCGCAGTGCTGACCGGCCTGCTGTTCCTGGCACGGCAATGGCGCCAGGGGATCTTTGTCGGCGCCACACTGCTGGGCGCCGCGCTGATCAATACCGGGAGCAAGCTGTTCTTTGCCCGTGGCCGACCAGAAATCCTCGTCGACCCGCTGACCAGCTTCAGCATGCCCAGCGGTCACGCCTCGGGCTCGTTTGCGTTCTTCCTCGCGTTGGCGGTGCTGGCCGGTCGCGGCCAACCGATTCGCATGCGTCTGGCCTGGCTGCTGCTGGGGGCGATCCCGGCCGCCGCCATTGCACTGTCAAGGGTGTACCTGGGGGCGCACTGGCCGAGCGATATCCTGGCTGGCACCTTACTGGCAATGACGGTTTGCGCCTTCAGCCTAACGCTGAGCCAGCGCCAGAGCTCGCTACCGCCCATGGCGCCAAAGGTCTGGTGGCTGATCGTGCCGGGATGCGTGGCGGTTCTGGCGCTCTTTGCCCTGACCGGGACCTCCCACGCTTTGCTGCGCTACGCCTACTGATCTAGGCCGGACCGACCCAGTCCACGGGAGTGCTACGCCGCTCAGCACAGCGCTCCCGGCGTTCGAACAACATCTCATCGGCGATTTCGGCAGCCCGCTCGGCAATGTACTCCGGGCCACGATCGCCGGCCTGCTGAATCAATTGCGCGGTCACACTGACAAAAAAAGCATCCCAGATCGGCTGCTCCGATGGCGGCAATCGAATCATGTTCATTCCCTGATAGTAGTGGCTGAAGCTCCACTATTTCAGGCGATGGGCACCCGGCATCGAAGAAAAATCCGAACCTTGCGCGGATCAATCCGAGACAATCCGGCTCAGGGAAACAGTTCACCCTGCAACTCATCCAGCAGCAATTGGATCGCATCCAGACGCTGCTGGGGATCGTCGAGTTGCAGCAACTTGATCTTGTCTGCATCGGTGAACGGCAACAAGTAGGCCAGGCGGTTGCCCAACACCTGCTGCCCCTGCGCATCGGCGCCCATGTCCAACGAGGCGACCATCGGGTGCTCCGCCAGGGCCTCAAGCAGCGCCAACAAATCAGCATCCTCCTCGTCCAACGGGCGCTCGGGGAGGTCTTCCAGCCACTCGACATCTGCTACCAACAGTTGATCGCGCTGCACATCCGCCTCGCGCACCCGAAACCTGCGCCCACCCTCGACCCTAATCCCCAGCAAGCCATTGTCCTGCTGCTTGAAATCACGAATCAGCGCTTCGCAACCAATCACTGCATAGCCGTCGGGCGCCAGGCCGACTTCCTGGCCATCAAGGATGCAGACCACACCAAAGCCTTCGCCCTTTTTCATGCAGCGGCCGATCATGTCCAGGTAGCGCGCCTCGAACAGTTGCAGGTCGAGGGTGCAGCCTGGAAACAGCACCGTATTGAGAGGGAACAGCGCCAGACTCATAAAGCGTTCCTTAAACCCGATTTAAATCACCAAAGACACGGCCAGTGGCAGGAACACTGCCGTGGCCACGCCCATCAAACTCATCGCCAGAGCGGCAAAGGCCCCGCACTCTTCGCTTTCCTGCAAGGCCACCGAGGTGCCGACCGCGTGGGCGGTCATGCCCAGGGCCATGCCCCGTGCCTCAGGGCTGTGCACCCCCAGGCGAGACAGGAAAGCCGGCCCGATCATCGCACCGATCACCCCGGTGATCAGCACGAACACCGCCGCCAACGCCGCGACGCCGCCGATCTGCTCGGCCACCAGCATGGCGATGGGCGAGGTCACGGACTTGGGCGCCATGGTCATCAGCACCATATGTTCGGCACCAAACCACCAGCCGAGCCACACACACAGACCGGTGGCAAACACCCCGCCCACCATCAGCGTAGTAAAAATCGGCCAGAACAACTGGCGGATCCGCCGCAGGTTCAAATACAGCGGCACCGCCAGCGCCACGGTGGCCGGGCCCAGCAGGATGCTCATGATCTCGGTGCTTTTGCGGTACTCGACATAAGTCAACCCGCACCCCAGCAGCACGCCGATCACCAGCAACATCGAGACCAGTACCGGCTGCAGGAAGATCCAGCGGGTTTTCTCGAACCCCGCCAGTACCAGTTGATAGGCGCCCAACGTGATGCCAATACCAAACAAGGGATGGTGGATCACCGCCGCCCACGCGCCCTGCCAATCGAAGGTCATTGCCCCTCCTCCCGCCGCGCCTGGCGCTTGACCAGTTTTTGCATCATCACACCAACAACGCCCATGGCGATTACCAGCGACAGGACCAGCGCCCCGACGATGGCCCAGAAATCGGCGGCAATGTCCTTGGCATATACCATCACCCCCACCGCCGGCGGCACCAGCAGCAGTGGCAGGTAACGCAGCAGGCTGCTGGCCGCCAGGCTCAGCGGTTCACCGACCTCGCCGCGCCACACCAGATACGCCAGCAGCAACAGCAGGCCCACAATCGGCCCCGGCAAGATCGGCAGGAACAAGTGATTGATCGCCGTGCCCAGCAATTGAAACAACACCAGCCAAGTCAGACCGCGTAACAGCATGGGTTTTCTCCCCCCAAAAGCCCGTGGGCATTATAAGCACGCCGCTCCTATGAACAGGCATTCGCCAAAAGCATGGTGGGTTGACCGGGCCATTTGCCCATGATGATCTACATTGGTTCTCGGGAATCCACCTAAAACAATAACCCCCTGTAGGAACGAGCTTGCTCGCGAAAGCCGTCGACGATAACGGGTGCACCCAGGCAGCACGCGGTGACATTGGGTTTTTCGCGAGCAAGCTCGCTCCTACAAGGGAATAGATTGATGAACCAAGGAGAGTCGCAATGCCTTTCGTACCTGTAGCGCAACTCAATGAATATGTCGGCAAGGAACTGGGACGTTCCGCATGGCTCACCATCGACCAGGAGCGTATCAACCTGTTCGCAGAAGCGACCGGCGATTTTCAGTTCATCCACGTCGATCCGGTCAAAGCTGCCCAGACCCCATTTGGCAGCACCATTGCCCATGGCTTCCTGTCGCTGTCGCTGATCCCCAAGTTGATCGAAGACATCCTGATCATGCCCGAGGGCCTGAAGATGGCAGTCAACTACGGCCTGGACAGCGTGCGCTTTATCCAGCCGGTGAAGGTCAACTCCAAGGTGCGCCTGGCAGTGACCCTCACCGACGCCACCGAGAAAAAGCCGGGGCAGTGGCTGCTCAAGGCCACCTGCACCTTGGAAATCGAGGGCCAGGAAAAACCCGCCTACATCGCCGAATCATTGTCACTGTGCTTCGTCTGATACATCTGTAGGAGCCGGCTTGCCGGCGATAGCGCCAGCAGTCGCGCCATCGCCGACAAGTCTGTATTAGCACACAGACCACTAGGTATAGCTTCCCCCGCTGCGGCATACTCGGCGCTCAATTATCCGGATCCCGCTATGCGCCCAATCGCTCCCCTTGCTCTGGCCTTGTTGCTCACCGCTTGCGGCGACGGCGAACCCCTGTTGCCGCCCGACGCACGGCTGCCGGACGGCGGGCGTTATCGCGGGGATGTGGTCGATGGGCTGTTGCAAGGCCAGGGCCGGGTGGACTACCCCAACGGCAGTTGGTACGCCGGGCAATTCGACAAGGGCCAGTGGCATGGCCAGGGCGAATGGCACGGCAGCAATGGCGAAGTCTATAAAGGTCAGTTCCAGCAAGGTCTGTTCGATGGCCAGGGCACCCTGACCACCGCAGCCAACACCTATATCGGCGGCTTCAAGCAAGGCCGGCGCAACGGCGAAGGCACCCTCCGAGAGGGGCAGATGACCTATCGCGGCGAATTCAAGGACGACCAGTATTCCGGCCTCGGCCGCCTGGAGTTGGCGGACGGCAGCCAATACCAGGGGCTGTTCGCCCACGGCAAACCCAACGGTGAAGGCCAGCGCAACGACGACAGCGGCAACCAGTTCAGCGGTCACTTCGTCAATGGCCAACTGGAAGGCAACGGCACCTTCAACAGTGCCGAAGGCGACATGTACATCGGCCACTTCAAGCAGAACCAACTCAACGGCAAGGGCCGCTACGAAAACGCCGACGGCGATGTGTGGACCGGCGAGTTCCGCGAAGGCGCCCTCAGCGGCAAAGGCGAACTGACCGGTGTGGATGGCAGCCATTACATCGGGCAATTCAGTGATTGGCGCTTCACCGGTGAAGGGCGCCTGAACCTCAGCGATGGCAGTTTCTACATCGGTGGCTTCGACAACGACAGCTATCACGGGCAAGGCACCCTGGTGCTCACCGATGGCACGGTACAGGCCGGGACCTGGGCCAATGGCCTGCGCGTACGCGATGCCGATGGCAAGCTGTTGCCCGACGCCCTGGAAGTCGGGGTACTGGCCCAGGGGCGTTTGCTCGACAACGCCCTTGCCGCCGTGCCGGCGTCGACCCCGGCGGTCGAGTTGTACACCCTGGTGGTGGCCGGCGACGGCAAGCAAAGCGTATTCCTGCGCGAGGCCGACTATGTCAGCAACCTGCTGGCCAGCCGTTTCGGCGCCCGCGGGCAGATCCGCCTGGTCAACCATCGCGACCACATCGCCGACCGCCCGATGGCAACCCGCGAAAGCCTGCGCCGTGCCGTGCAGACCCTGGCCGAGCGCACCGGCCCCGAAGACCTGGTGTTTATCTACCTGACCAGCCACGGCACCCACGAACACCAGCTGGTGCTCGACCAACCCCGCATGGAGCTGGCCGACCTGCCGAGCGACGAACTGGCGGCGGTGATGGCGCCGCTGAAAAGCCGCGACAAGGTCATCGTGATTTCAGCCTGCTACTCCGGTGGGTTTATCCCGGCGCTCAAGGATGATCACACCCTGATCATGACCGCCTCGCGCGCCGATCGTGTGTCGTTTGGCTGCTCGGAAGAAGCCGACTTCACCTACTTTGGCGATGCCTTGTTCGCCCAGGCCCTGACCCAGACCGACGATTTGCAACATGCCTTCAAGCTGGCCCAACGGCATGTGACCGAACGCGAAATGGCTGACAACTTCGAAGCCTCCGAACCACAGATCTGGGCCCCCAAGAGCGTCATCGCCCGCTGGCAATTATTACGCAAACAGCAGGCACGAAAGGCGCTGGAAAGCGTCTCTATCAATAGCAAGGAAGCAAAGAGCAACTAAGCTGAAACTGTATCAAGGGGGAAATACCATGTACTTGACGCCTCAGCATATATTGCTTGCCGGAGCCTCGGGCTTGACCGGGGAACATCTGCTGGACCGCCTGCTCAACGAGCCCACCGTCACCCGCGTATTGGCGCCCAGCCGCCGCCCGCTGGCCGAACACCCGCACCTGGAAAACCCGGTCGGCGATCCCAACGTATTGCTGCCACAACTGAGCGGCCGGGTCGACCTGGCCTTCTGCTGCCTGGGCACCACCTTGAAAAAGGCCGGCTCGGAGGAAGCCTTTCGCGCGATCGACCTGGACCTGGTGGTAGCGTTCGGCAAGCGCGCACGGGAGATGGGCGCACGGCACCTGATTGTGATCAGCGCCATTGCCGCCGATCCAAAGTCCTCGGTGTTCTACAACCGGGTCAAAGGGGAAATGGAGCAGGCGTTACAGGCCCAGGACTGGCCGCAGTTGACCATCGTGAGGCCTTCGCTGCTGCTGGGCGAACGGCTGGAGACCCGGCTCGCGGAAAAGCTCGCGGGGCCGCTGTCGCGGCTAATTCCCGGCAAATATCGCGGCATTGAAGTGTGTGAACTGGCCCGGGCCATGTGGCGCCTAGCGCTGGAAGAGCAGGATGGAGTGCGGATTGTCGAGTCGGACGAGTTGCGCAAGCTCGGCAAGTGAGTCTGCTCAACGGTTTTGCACCGGCCCAATGTGGGAGCGGGCTTGCTCGCTTCCACATTTCAGGTCGGTGTTACACCTTGGCTCAGCGTTACAACCCACCCGTCGCATTGAACCCAACCCCCAATACCGTCAACGCCGACAGCGGCAACAGCAGTGTGTCGAGCAACGCACTGGCCGGCAGATCAAGGCCCGGATAGCTCGGCGCTTCGGCGCCAAAGCGGTCCATGGCGCAACAACCACCCTGCATCGCATACAAGTCCAGGCGCGTCCCCGCATACACCACTGGCGCGCCGGGTTTGGCTGCATCCAAGGTGCGCGCGGTGGCGCAGCCCATCAGCTGCAGTGCCAACACCATCAACAAGAATTTATTCATCACTGCTCAAATGATGCTCACCCCAACGCGGCAACATGTCCTGGGGGATATTCAGCAGGTTGAGAATCCGCGCCACCACGAAATCCACCAGGTCATCGATGGTCTGTGGCTGATGATAGAAGCCCGGCGATGCCGGCAGGATGGTCACGCCCATATTCGACAGCTTGAGCATATGCTCCAGGTGAATGCTCGAGTAAGGCGCCTCGCGCGGCACCAGGATCAACTGGCGGCGCTCCTTCAAGGTCACGTCCGCCGCGCGCTCGATCAGGTTATTGCAAGCGCCGGTGGCGATCGCCGACAACGTGCCGGTGGAGCATGGCACCACCACCATCGCCGCAGGCGCACCGGAGCCGGAGGCCACCGGTGACATCCAGTCTTCCTTGCCATAGACCTTGATCTGCCCTGCCGCCGCACCGGTGTATTCGGTGAGGAAGGCCTGCATCATCTGCACCTTGGGCGGCAGCGAGACGTCAGTCTCGGTGGCCATCACCAATTGCGCGGCCTTGGAAATCAGGAAATGCACCTCGCGGTCTTCACGCACCAGGCAATCGAGCAAACGCAACCCATAAGGCGCGCCGGACGCGCCGGTCATCGCCAGGGTAATGCGCTCCGGGCCGCTCATTGCAGCGCCTCGGCCAGTTTGCCGTGCAAGCCGCCGAAGCCGCCATTGCTCATGATCACCACGTGGGTCCCCGGTTTGGCCTGGCTCTTGACCCGCTCAATGATGCCTTCCAGGGAATCGCTGACAATCGACGGCACGCTGCAGAGTTTGGCAACGGCCGCCAAGTCCCAGCCCAGGTTGGCCGGCGCGTACCACACAACCTGGTCGGCATCGTTGACGCTTTCCGGCAGGCCGTCGCGGTGTGCACCGAGTTTCATGGAGTTGGAACGCGGCTCGATGATCGCGATCACCGGCGCATCGCCAACGCGCTTGCGCAGGCCGTCGAGGGTGGTGGCAATCGCCGTAGGGTGGTGGGCAAAGTCGTCGTAGATGGTAATCCCATTCACTTCGGCAACCTTTTCCATGCGCCGCTTGACGCTCTTGAACGCACTCAACGCGGCAATGCCCATGGCCGGCACCACACCGACATGACGCGCCGCCGCGAGAGTGACCAAGGCGTTGGCGACGTTGTGCTGGCCGGTCATGTCCCAGTCGACGATGCCTTGGGGCTCGCCCTCGAACAGCACTTCGAACCGGGACCCGTCCTCGCGCAGCAACTTGACCTGCCACTGCCCGCCCGCGCCGGTGGTTTGCACTGGCGTCCAGCAGCCCATGTCGATCACCCGCTGCAAGGCCGGCTCGGTGGTCGGATGGATCACCAGGCCTTCGCTTGGGATCGTGCGCACCAAGTGATGGAACTGCCGCTCGATAGCCGGCAGGTCGGGGAAGATGTCTGCGTGATCGAACTCCAGGTTGTTCAGGATCGCCGTGCGCGGACGGTAGTGAACGAACTTGGAGCGTTTATCGAAGAAGGCACTGTCGTATTCATCGGCCTCGATCACAAAGAACGGGGTATCACCCAGGCGTGCCGACACCGAAAAGTTCTGCGGTACGCCGCCAATCAGGAAGCCAGGGCTCATGCCCGCGTGCTCCAGGACCCAGGCCAGCATGCTACTGGTGGTGGTCTTGCCGTGCGTACCGGCAACCGCCAGCACCCAGCGCCCTTGCAGCACATGATCGGCCAACCATTGCGGGCCGGAGACATAGGGCAAACCTTTGTTGAGCACGTATTCCACGGCGGGGTTGCCACGGGACATGGCATTGCCGATCACCACCAGGTCTGGGGCCGGGTCAAATTGCGCCGGATCGTAGCCCTGGGTCAATTCAATGCCCTGGGCCTGCAATTGCGTGCTCATGGGCGGATAGACGTTGGCGTCGGAGCCCGTGACGTGATGGCCCAGCTCTTTGGCCAGGACAGCCATTGAGCCCATGAAGGTGCCGCAAATACCGAGAATATGAATGTGCATAGTGGACCTCGTAAAACATCGAGGCAGGTTAGCGCAGGGCGTGGAAAATCGCACTCTTTTACTGCGCCCCGAAGAGTTGCAATCACGCCTGGTACTTGGCCATTGCTGCACAGTACCAAGCTTGATTGCGCACCCTTGGTGAAACAAACAAATGCACTCTAGCTAACGAATCAGAAACAATGAAACTTGCCTCACGCCGTCTGAGACTTTCTCGTCTCCACCTCCCGCACAGCCAGAAGCCTGCCTATACCATTACTATTGAGATGTTCATACCTTTTATCCAGCGCATCCAATCTGGCACTAACACTTTTCGACCCGGCTGCTGAATCATCCTTATATGGCTTGTAAATAAAGCCGTTTTGCGCCGAAACTTCCACCATGTTTTTTTCGGCCACATCGTAAATCTTTTCCATCAAATCAATGCGTTCATTTGTATCAACTGGCCATGTCGAACTTTTTTCCAGGGCCTTGCCATCTCCCCCTTCAACCATGGCCTGAATCGTATTGACGGCATACGTCATTTTTAACTCAGCATTTTCTGTACGCGACTTAAGCAATGCAGCATCTTGTTCTACCGCACCACTTCCCGCCGCAGGAGCCGCATTAGCCGTCTGGCTTGGAGCAGGCTGATGAGCCGGAGGAAGTAGCGGGGTATTGGCAGCAAAATTACCTTTGATGGTTTCGCCCGTCCAGACAGACCCCGCGTAGGTACCAATACTCAGCGGAGTGCTGACAAGTCCGTTTACGGAGGCGTTCACAAAAGCATCCCGCGTGACGGTTTTCAAGCTAGTGTCCGTTTTGAACACCCCGGCCTTGACCAGACGATCAGCTGAAACCAGATTGGACGCCACATCACCGAATGTTTTCGGTTTGGCAACAGCGGGTTTGGCCGGGCCAGTGAGTGATAAGCCTGGGTGCTGCGTTTTGAACACCATCTCCCTGAATTTAGTCACCCCCTGGGTGTTTGAGGGGCCTACTGGCCGGGTAGGGCCCAGAATAGAGGTCGGTTTATAAGCATTTGCTATCAAATTAGTCTTGGGGGGCTTTGGACTTACAAAAGAATAAATTTTGGAGGCCCCTCCCTTAAACCCCCTCTTAGTCCGTGTATTGATTCCATCCAAGGATTCACCAGCGGTATTCCCCTCGCTGGATGCTTGCGTCTTCTGCTTATCCCCGGACGCGCTCCAATCTGAGGCCCCTTTCGTGCCGGCAGCTGCCTGCTGGCCCGGCGCCTCGGATACCCGGTCCTTTACCTGAAAGGAGGTTGAAACAGGGGAGCCTGTAATATTCATGTTTTCACCCATCGTATAGATATGTAACTATTAATTTTACTTATCCCTAAACCAAACAACCAACGCAATGACTCATCCCTTACCCCTAAGTATAAAAAACACAACACTTAGTTCCACCCAACACATATTTAAAATCGGATATGAAATTTTGCCCCAAGCAAAACAACCGCCCATTACTTCGAACAGCACCCAAAGCAAAAAATATTAAATAGCCACTACCAGAAAATTTCCAGCCAGCCGCCCGCCGCATAAGCCTCATAAGAACTTCATATCAAACAAATTTACGCACTACAAAATGCGATCAAAACATCGCCGACTTGCCCACCGGTACCTTTTGTAAAAGGCGAGCGTGGGCGAGTCTTCCAAAAGACAGTAAGAGAGCAGGGATCTCCCTTGACGTCACTCTGCTGCGGAGCGCAAAGCGATACCATGCTTGCGTAACTTGCGGTATAGCGTATTACGACTAACACCCAACTGTTCTGCTGCCTGGGTCATATGCCAGCGCTGCTGTTCGAGCGTGGTCAGCAGTGCCAAGCGCTCTGCGTCCTCCAGCGGCTGTTTTTCCCGCGGTACGGTAATTTGCACCTGGGAGGGCACCTGGCGAATCATTGCCGGCAAATCGCCCAACCCTATCCGCCCACCGTCACACAGCGCAGTCAGGGTACGTAGCACCGTACGCAGTTGCCGGACGTTCCCCGGCCAGGAAAAGTCCAGCAGCGCCTGACGGGCATCGCCATCCAGTTCTATCCCCTGCCCTTCTGCCTCTTGGGCCAGCACAAAGTCCAGTAGCTGCGACTTGTCGCTACGCTCACGCAACGCCGGCAACGCGACCTCCAGACCATTGAGGCGATAGTACAAGTCCTCACGGAAGGTGCCGTCGGCCACCCGCATCAACAAATCACGGTGGGTTGCGCTGATGATGCGCACGTTCACTGCTTGCGGTTCACCGCCGATGGGCACCACCAATCGGTCTTCCAGCACCCTTAATAGCCGGGTTTGCAGGGCCAAAGGCATATCGCCGATTTCATCGAGAAACAAGGTGCCACCGTCAGCCTGTTGCAGCTTGCCACGCATGCCTTCCTTGCGGGCCCCGGTGAAACTGCCGCCGCGATAACCGAACAGCTCGCTCTCGATCAGGCTTTCAGGGATGGCTGCGCAGTTCAGGGCCACGAAGGCTTTGTCGGCGCGCTGACTGGCATGGTGGACGGCCTTGGCAAAGGCCTCCTTGCCGGAGCCGGTTTCGCCATTGACCAACAACGGTACGTCCCGCTCAAACACCCGCAAGGCCTTGCGAAAGTCGCTCTGCAGCGCCTCATCTCCCAGGCAGATCCCCGCCAGCCGGGGCCGCTCGACCGGCGGCGGCGCCGACACCACCGGGCTCGGGGCGCGCCGCGCCTCGCCACGCAGTACCGCAAACACGCTGCGCCCGTCGCGGGTACGCAAAGGCCAACTGGCGCTGGCATTGGCGCGACCGAGCAATTGATCCAGGGTGCAGTCGAAAAACATCTCCACCGGCAGGCCCAGCAAGCGCCCCCGTGGCAGGCCCAACAAGTTCTGCGCACTTTGGTTGAGCGCACAGATCCGCCCTTCGCCGTCGAATGCCAGCAGCCCTTCACTGAACAGGCCCACGGATTCGGCCTGCAGGTGGAAACGCAGCAACCAGTGATTTTCGAAGTGCCGCAGGAAATAACAGCTCTCGATCATCTTCGCCGAAAGATTGACCAGCGCCATGGTGTGGAACTGGCTCTGGCGCGATACCGCTTCGCGGGCCGACGACACGTCAAGCACCGCCAGCAGGTCGCCATGGGGATCAAACACCGGGCTCGCCGAGCAGGTCAGCCCGGTATGGCGACCGCGAAAGTGTTCATCGCGATGAATGGTCAGGGCCTGGCGCTCCACCAGGCAGGTGCCGATACCGTTGGTGCCTTCGCAGGCTTCGCTCCAGTCGGCGCCGAGCCATAACCCGGCACCCTCGAATACCTTGCGTTCGCTGGGCGCGGTGACGCAATTGAGGATCACCCCGCGCGCATCGGTCAGCAGCACCGCGTGGCCGGCGCCGGAGAGTTGTTGATGCAAACTGTTCATTTCGTTGCCGGCGATGTGCAGCACTTGCTGCAGGCGCTCGCGGCTTTCCAGCAGGCGCTCATGCTCGAGCACCGTGGGCGCGACGGTCAACGTCGGGTCGAGGTGATAGTCCTCTACGCAGCGCAGCCAGGAGCGGGCAATCGAGGGGTCGCTGCCAGGACCGTGCAACGGGTCTTGCCCACGGGTGACGGTCAGGACTTGCCGGGCATGGCGGCTGAAATGATCGTTGTGCATGTTCTTATTGTTCTCCTGTTGCGCGGGACACACCGCGGACCGGGACGCCCAGCATCCTCCAGGCCTGGGCGCATTGCAATCCCGCGGCGACCCATGGGTCACAAGCTGTATCGCTTGTGGCACAAAGTGTCACCCTGACTGTACCGCCTGTGTCACAGCAAAGCCTTGCAACAAACCCCAAGCCCTTGATTTACCTGCGCTGCAGGGCGCTGGCCCGACCTTTGCTCTACGCTTTATCAAGCGCAGCAATGCTGCACTCCAATAAACATAAGAAGTCAGGAGATACCCACCATGCGTTACGCACACCCTGGTACCGAAGGCGCTATCGTTTCGTTCAAGGCCAAGTACGGCAACTACATCGGTGGCGAATTTGTGGCACCGGTCGATGGCAACTACTTCACCAATACTTCGCCGGTGAACGGCAAGCCCATCGCCGACTTCCCGCGCTCCACGGCCAAGGATATCGACAAGGCGCTGGACGCCGCCCACGCCGCCGCTGATGCCTGGGGCAAGACCTCGGCCCAGGACCGTTCGCTGGTGCTGCTGAAAATCGCCGACCGCATCGAACAGAACCTGGAACTGCTGGCCATCACCGAAACCTGGGACAACGGCAAAGCGGTACGCGAGACCCTCAACGCCGATATCCCCCTGGCCGCCGACCATTTCCGCTACTTCGCTGGCTGCATCCGCGCCCAGGAAGGCAGCAGCGCCGAGATCAACGAACACACCGCCGCCTACCACTTCCATGAGCCCCTGGGCGTGGTCGGGCAGATCATCCCGTGGAACTTCCCCCTGCTGATGGCCGCCTGGAAACTCGCGCCAGCCCTGGCCGCCGGCAACTGCGTGGTACTCAAGCCCGCCGAGCAGACCCCACTGGGCATCAACGTGCTGATGGAAGTGATCGGCGACCTGCTGCCACCCGGCGTGCTGAACGTGGTTCACGGTTTCGGCAAGGAGGCCGGCGAAGCCCTGGCCACCAGCAAGCGCATCGCCAAGATCGCCTTCACCGGCTCCACCCCGGTGGGCTCGCACATCATGCATTGCGCGGCCGAGAACATTATTCCGTCCACCGTTGAGCTGGGCGGCAAGTCGCCGAACATCTTCTTCGCCGACATCATGAAAGCCGAACCGCAATTTATCGAAAAGGCCGCCGAAGGCCTGGTGCTGGCGTTCTTCAACCAAGGCGAAGTGTGCACCTGCCCATCCCGCGCGCTGGTGGAAGAGTCGATCTACGACGACTTCATGAAAGTGGTGATGAAGAAGGTTGAGTCGATCAAGCGTGGCGACCCGCTGGATACCGACACCATGGTCGGCGCCCAGGCGTCCGAGCAGCAGTTCGACAAGATCCTGTCGTACCTGGAAATCGCCAAGGGCGAAGGTGCCGAGTTGCTGACCGGCGGCAAAGTGGAAAAACTGACCGGCGATCTGGCCACCGGCTATTACATCCAGCCGACCCTGCTCAAGGGCACCAACAAGATGCGCGTGTTCCAGGAAGAAATCTTTGGCCCGGTGGTGAGCATCACGACCTTCAAGGATGAAGCCGAAGCACTGGCGATCGCCAACGACACCGAGTTCGGCCTGGGCGCAGGCTTGTGGACCCGCGATATCAACCGTGCGTACCGCATGGGCCGGGCGATCAAAGCCGGGCGCGTGTGGACCAACTGCTACCACCTGTACCCCGCGCATGCGGCGTTTGGTGGCTACAAGAAGTCTGGTGTGGGTCGTGAAACACACAAGATGATGTTGGATCACTATCAGCAGACCAAAAACCTGCTGGTGAGCTACGACATCAACCCACTGGGTTTCTTCTAAGTTTCGTCAGCACCACACTCCCACACTGAATCATCATAAATACTCGGCATCTCATCCGGCTCA
>Ga0265296_1002775_pt1 | contig 17122 bp, 18 predicted proteins | sample MunlanPumphouse1_FD_189073 | JGI IMG/M metagenome (GOLD analysis project Ga0265296, IMG submission 189073) | Groundwater microbial communities from a municipal landfill in Southern Ontario, Canada - Pumphouse #1 | ecosystem: Environmental > Aquatic > Deep subsurface > Groundwater | place...
CATATAACCCCCGACCAACAAGAACGTATTTATTATCCAAAATCAATTCATTATGAACTGTCGCCGGATTGGCTTTTTTTGAATCAAAATTTATCTCGTTTATCTGATTCGCGATGTCAACGAAGTGCATTGGCTTTTTTCTCGCCTTAAATATCAGATAAATCTTGTCATTGATCGTTTTTGGGCTGATTTCTCGCCAATTGTGGATACCCCAATGCCCGAACTTGTTCTGCTCAATTTTTTTTGACGCCCGTAAAATCGAATAAATCGTCTTATTCTTATTAATCGATTCGGAATTTTCTGTAAAAAAGTCATTTGCCAAAATCGCGGAAATATCGATACTGCCGTCGATGCGGAATTTTTCTTTGTGTTTAATAAAACTTTCAAATTCTTGAATTTTTTCGATCAATTCATCGGTCTTAAAAACTTTTTTTGCATTTTTAATGTGCTCGATAAGCTCTTCGGCTAATTCCTGCAAATGATCTATGTCTTTGAATTTCAAGCGATAAGACTCTTTGAAATGCTTCGAATCCAGACCTTCCTCAAATTCTTTATGCAAAAGCTTGGTAATCAAGAAATTCAGATAATTTTTATGAATCGCCTTATTTTCACTCTCTACTTTGAATCCGTTGATTGAAAAATTAACCAGAGTTTCAAGCATATATTCCCTTTCCATCAATCCCCCGTGCTCCTCCAAAAGCTGATAGATGACATTTTTCAAGTTGCTGATGTATTTTTCTAGATTTTTTAACTGCTGGAGTTTTTTGATGCTTGCTGATTCGATCTGGCGAATACGTTCGCGCGTAAGCTGATGGACCGAACCGATATTTTCCAAAGTTTCCTTGCCTTGGCCATGTAATCCGTAACGCCGGACAATAACATCCCGCTCGCGCGCCGACAATTCGCCGAACAAATTATCGATTATCTCAACCGCATCCAGCCGAGCGATTTCTTCGGCTTTTTTGGTATGGATAATCTGATCTAAAATAGAAACATTTTCCATATTTTAAAATAAGGCGTTGCAAGGCATGGTCAACTTGTCCGCTTTAAATATTTAGAATTTTACAAATTAGTAAAAAATTGTTTTAATAAAATTAAGCATAATATAGCACAAACATTCTCATTCGTCAAGCCTGAATACCTGGCTTGAATAAATATATTAATTTATTAAAAATTAATTTAATAATAGCAAAAATTTACAAAAAAAATAACCCTCGTAACTTTAAGGATTATTTATCTAAATTTAATAATATCTATTATTTTCTAAAAATATTTTTTATAAAATCAGATTTTTTTTAACGATTTCAAGACTAGCCAAGCCAGCATTCCCCCGCTGAGGGCGGTTGCTAACTGCGGCCAGCTGAGCATTTGCGCAACTTTTAAAACCAACTCCTGCTTGATTAGAAGTTTAGCTATTACGTTTACGCTAAAAAATAAAAAAATAAATTTTAAAAACGCACCGACAAAAAGTCCAACCCAGTAAGCTTTTTTTTCGTTTCTTATATAAGCGAACGAACGATCGATGGCAATTACAAATATTATATTGCCGAGCATGATAAAAGGCACAATCGGAGCCAAGACCGAAGGAATCAAGCCGCCGGACAAGGCCATCATGCTTGGAACAAGACACAAAACCAAAGCGCTACGGATGCCAACCAAAAATAAAGCGATCACTAAAATGGCATTGACAATCGGGCCGGTAAGCCACTGCCAATGAACAAAAAAAGGCAGAACCAAGGCTGGCGCGGCCAAACCTAAAAATACCAAAAGCTCTCTGGTATTTACTTTTTCCATTGCTTGTTCTTGTATATATTTCATATTACTCTGTCATAATACTTGATTTGGCGACAATGCCATATAAATCATCAAGTTTTTTTGTTAATTCATGAATTTCTGCGGCCCCACCCTCTACAACAACACTGATTAAACCGCTACAATGATCCAGACAGGCTCGCGCAACATTTACGCCCAGCCGGGCCAATATCAGATGTCCGTATTCGCTGAGCAGACGATTCACATCCGGAGCATGACTCTGCCGGTCTTTAATTAAAATCGACACCACAGCCAAGTGTTTTTTATTTTCCATATATTTCTTTGAAAAAATTAAGCCAAGATGTTTTTGCTTGGTTGACGATCTTCTCAATCTTGTGATTCTTTTCTTTTTCGCCCACTGCGATATTTTTGTCTTCCGCTTCATCTAAATCGGAAGCGCCGGCTCTCTCGCCAAACAATTCTTTTGCACTGATCCCGACGGTTTTTTGATTGCGGATTTCTTTCTGATGCCGGAGAATATATAGCGCCTTAGCCGCGGCCATATCCAACGAGCCTGGTGCGACGACATCGGCCGATTGCGCCGGGGCGCTAGAACCAGATTGTCGTTTATGATGCTCGCGCGAAATCAGAAAACTGCCGGAAGAAAAAGCTTTGTGTAATAGCTCGGGCTTGAGCGTAAAAAATGAATTGATCAGGATGATGGCGACAAGAACAAGAGCTAGTACCAAAGTCTTGGAATCATAATCGCGCTGATTTTTCACTGAAAAAGCAGTAAATGCAGGCAAGGCGTTGCGGCTGTGCTTGGCATGCTTGTTTAATTCAACTTTTGCCTGCGACTGTAACTTGCGCCACAAACTTGATTGCTTATCGTCAAAATCACTATTCTCGTCCGCAACATCAGGCAAATGGCGCAAAGCATCGTCAACGAGCTTGCCGATCTTATGAAAACTATCTCTGGAAGAGGACGCGGTTTTAATATTCTTGACTGAACTTTTTATTTTTGCCTTATCCAAAGCTTTGCCCGCTTTCGCATCGGAAACAACCAATAAAAATTCATTTTTTAAGAAATTAATAAATCCGGGATGCACGATATCACAATTGCTTTTCATTTTTTTTGGCATAAGGGTGTTTATAACTATTTTATTATAACATTTTTTTATGGATTATCAAAATGTAAGGTGTATTATTTATAAATTCTTTGATGCTGTTGCAAAATAACTTACTCAGTTCATACTTAAACATGCGACTAATTTACTGAACTAACGACAGTGTGAAATGTTAAAATTTCTTTACCTTAAAATAACAAAAAAATAATCATAGCCACAACCAATAGTCATTCTTCACTTTTTCACTTAAGCCGAAAGCGTCAGCATGGGACAGTACGCCAAGATATGACTGAAGCGATTGCTCAAGGGTGGTTATATCGACCAACCCTTGATTAAATTTTTTTGAATTTGATTTCAATTTTTTAAACATTCTTTTTTTTGTCTTTGTTCTCATTAAAACATGATGCGGTTTTGTCACATAGCCGAGAAAATCAATTCCTTGCCCAAATTTTCTGATAAAAACCTTGTTTGGATGCAACCCGAGCTTTAACCTTGTCTGCAAAAAAGCGTCGATTTCACGCTTTATGTCTTCTAAATATTCCCTATCGCAAGAAACGATCACAAAATCGTCCGTGTAACGCACGTATTCTTTAACCTTTAATTTATGCTTTACAAACTGATCCAACTCGTTCATATAAACATTGGCGAATAATTGCGACGTTAAATTGCCGATCGGAATCCCCTTCCGCTCGAAAAGATTTGACCGCTTCGAAATATAGCTATTAATCACAATACCCACCAACCATAAAACCTTTTCGTCCTTGATTTTTTTCGAGATTATCTCCTTAAGGATTTTATGGTCTACGCTGTCGAAAAACTTTTTGATGTCGCATTTAAGCCCGTAGCACTGCTTTCTACCATTTCCACTCACCCACCTTAACATATCGGCCAAAGCCTTGAATCCCACATGCGTTCCCTTGCCATCACGGCAAGAAAAAGAATGGGATATATAGGTTGCTTCGAATATGGGGTTTAATATTGAAAAAATACTATGATGCAATACTCTGTCCCTGACTAAGGCCTTATTGATATGCCTTTGTTTCGGATCATGGATATAAAAAGAAACATAGCGGCCATGCTCATAGGTATTGCTCGATAACTCCTCGTTTAACTTAATAATATTTAACTCTAAATCCAAATAAAATTCCATTACATCATTTTTTCTCATTTTACCCAACCTAAACTTATCCCATGATAAAAACAGGTTTTCAAGCGAGATAATTTGATCGTATAGGTTTTTATAAATCTTCATATGACTACGACTGAAATACCGATCTTTAAAAAAACTTTCGACCTGTATAAATTATTTTATACGCTCCGGAATAAGATCCCAAAACAAGACCGATTCACCATCTGGCAAAAATGCGAGAATCTTATCCTTAGCCTGTTCGAGCACCTGCTCTCGGCCGGATGCCTTGCCAAAGAAGAAAAACTTCCTCGGCTCGAAAGCATGAGCGTTGATCTTAATCTGCTCCGCGTATTTTTAAGATTGGCGAAAGAGGTTAAAGTAATTGATAATTCTAAATACGTAAACCTTGAAAGGGACGTTGATGAGATCGGACGGATGCTCGGCGGGTGGATAAAATCCACGAAAGAGCTTCCTAAGAAATAATAAACTCCCAAATAAAATACTCTCCGGTCGAAGGAGAGTATTTTTGATAAAAGAGATAACTGCCGGGCGACGACGACGCGGAGGATGTCATTGGAGTTCGAGGGAGTATCGTTGTTGACATTGAACCCGTTCGAGTCGAAGTTGCCGACCGCAACACGGTTACGGTCCGAATCGAATTTTGCTCGCCCTCATCTGTAATCACCGGAAATCGAGATTTACTATCGATTTTGAAATCGATCTATATCCTCTCTCTCCTGAATTTTATTCGAGAGCAATCCGACGTATGTCGGATATCTCCACCAAAGACGAACAAGAAGTTTCTCTCCATCTTTATTCACACGCTACCGGACTCCATGGAGGACGGCACTCTGGTGACCCGTAAAGACAGGCTCTTCGCGAAACCGAATCGTAATCCGATTTACATTAGCAAAGACTATGATTTTATTATACCAGCTTTTTTAAAAAATAAAAGAGCCTCGGATGTAGAAAACAATCCGAGGCTGTGTTTTGTCTTGATTTTGAACGAAATCAAGGGTTCAATCCGCCCAGGGCGGACAAAATGGTCAAGAACTCGATGGTCAAAAATCAAACTTCCGGGCGACGACGACGCGGAGGATGCCATTGGAGTACGAGGGAGTATCGTCGTTGACATAGAACCCGCTCGAGTCGAAGTAGCCGACCGCAACACAGTAACGGTCCGAATCGAATTCCTCTCCCCAATGATACCAGTTTTCAAGCAGTCTCTCGCTATTGTGGATGCGGTAGTTTGACAACACCGTTTCGCTTACCACGAACTCATGACACCTCTTGTAGACGGGGCCAAGTTCGCCGATAAGACGCTCCTGGGTATCCCAGTTTTTGTCTGCGAATTTCCCATTGAAGTTCAGCAGATAGTAGCCGGGTTCGATGTTGGTCTTGGTTGCCCAAAAGTCTTCCTTATTCGCAAGCCACCAGTCGTTGTTATAGAAGCATGTCGATCCTGTGCCGATCTTCTGCCTCATCTGTCTCGGATTCTGCCCGGAGTAATACCCCAAAGCCCATTGTTCACCTTTGGCGTTGGCTTCGATCGATTCGCGCAGACTTGCTTCGCTATAGCGGATTTGAATGTCTCCCGGAACGACTATGCCCCACATGTTAGCTACCGGCTCATGACCAATGATCTTGATGCGTTCGTTGGCCAGTTCGCGGATAATATCATCCGCTGTTCTGCTCTTGCTCGTGACGACATTGACCGTGGGAATCGGCTGAATGTTGGCTTTGATGTCGTCCGGATCAACCGATTCGATCATCTTTTCAACTTCTTCCGGCTCTTTCGCCTCTCCTTTTAACAGGAAGGCTATTGTCGGCCAAAGACCTAAATCAAGAGGTCGCTTATAACCGTCTAAAAGATAGCTCTCATGGGTGTGTTCCGATTTGCCGGTTACAAGATGATAGAGAGTGACCCCGAGAAGTCGCATCGCTTCGGTCGCTTCAACATCAGCTTCCTCGGCTTCAAAGGAAAAGTTTATAATCTTCTTTCCCGTCTTCTTCACAAAATACTTCTTTTTGTCCTTGATCTCAATCTTCTCTTCCGGCAGGACAAACTTCCAGGGGAGAAAAATGATGAATTTTCCGCCCTTGATCCTCTCCTTTAACTCGGAGAGTAAAACCTTGAATACGACCAACAACTCCTCGTCATTTGCGATCAGTCTGATAGCTTCCATGTGATTCCTCCCTGCCCGCCATAGCTTCAGCGACGGTGGGCTTATAAGGTTTATAGTTCTTGATTTTTAGTTGTAATGTGCGACTCTTGCTTGAGCGGCTGTTTGTTCAAAACAGAAACTCGAGAAAGAGGGCGTGGGAGGTTTATTTCCCACGCCGAATTCATACTTTTACGTATGAGCTGATGTTTTATGTCCTCCGAGTCCCGGGAAAACTGACGGGGCTTGCGTTAATGCTTGCTCTCCATAGAGCCTGCCCTTTGCTTCCCCAAGTATCGTTTCCCAGTTGTCCGGCCGAAGTCTTTTTGACGACCCCTCGATAGCCAATATGATCTGGCGATCGACTTCCCGCGGATTGATTTTCATCTCCCAATCGGAAAGTGCCTGCTCGAGGTGTTTCTTGTCTACCTGATCAACACCGTCTCTGCCGGCGTACTTGTCGGCTTCCAATACCATCCATTCTACGCTCGCGCCGGTGCAGTAACCTTTAGAGGCCACTGCCTTTGCAAAAGGCGTAAAATCTTTGATGTCGGTCGGAATCTCGTAGCGGGCAAACATAACTTTGAAGATGTCCGCGTACTCGTTCGGATTCGGCATAAGAAAAGGTATGGTGTCGTCGCTTCTGCCCTCGCGCTTGTAGGCTGTATCGATCAGATCGGGGCGATTGGAAATACGCACCCAAATGACCTTGCCTCTGCGTTTCGGATCGGAAGTGAACTTGAACTTCATCTGCCTAAGCCGGTTCGACACTCCCGAATCACCGTTCGGCGTGTCTCTCGGCGTTTCGCTTTGGTCGGCTTCGTCCTCAAGGACAATGACCGGGGCCAAATCGTCTAACGTCGCGAAAATCTTCTCCGCGATCTCTTCGGACTGCCCTACCCACATGCTTCGCGGGTTGGCGATCTCGACGAAATTGAAACCGCACTCAAAAGCCAGGCACTCGAAGAAAAATGTTTTGCCTGTTCCCGGAGGTCCTGAAGCGAGTATGCCCATGGGTGCTCGTCGCCACATACCGGACAAAATATTGTCGTTAATTTCCCGACCGTAGCGCTTGAGATATTCCTTGCCGCCGAAGTAGTTGAATCCCCACTTTGGCACTTTAACCTTAATACGGTCGCCAAACTCGGTTTCTAAAATCTCCTGCTTCTTCTCCTTTACAAGCGATAATGAAATAGGGATTTTTTGCTCCTTAGCCAAGCGATAAATCGCGTCGATCTGCTTATATGACAATCCGCTCGTGATCCTGCCCAGTTGTTCAGGAGTAAGTCCGTCGGAGAACACCACGCCATTCAAGGAATGATTGTATCTCCAGCGATTTGTTCTTTCCTCTTCGTCGGGCTTAGGAATACGAACAGCCGACGCTTCACCTTGCGGACAGCGAAGACCTTCAGCCAGGCTCGCGAGTGACGGGGTGATGAGAACGATAGTGTTACCAGCCTCTTTTATCCGTCCATCTTTTGCCCAGCGTTCCAGCATCTCAACCGAGATTCTGTCGCCGGCGTTATGAGTCATAATCTGGTTCGGAGCTATGTTGTGAGCGAAATCGACGATCAAGGCGATGCTCAAATGGCCGTCGCTTGCGTCGGTTATCGCTCTCTCTATAAATCTCAAAACCTGCTCCGGCTTGTCTCCGATTAACGCAGACAAAGGCGCACCCGACGTTTGATTCTGCTGTAAACTCAGTGCTGCTTTTTCTGCTTCCGGTTTTCTTTGAGTACCGCTACTCAATGGCACTGCATTTGCTAAAAAACGAGATCGAAACAATTTATTCATTTCTTCGTTTGCAAACTGCAAGCCGGAAGACCGGGTATAAAACATGACGAGATCCCTCTGTTCGAAGATCTCGGCCATATACTGATACAAGGTTAGGTATTCGCCCCTCATATTCTTTTGGAGATCATAGATATTTCCCCAGAGAATGAAAAGGTGCGCAATATCGGCCTTGAACTTCAACATCAAGTCATTGAGCCAATTTGGCACTCGTTTGTCCATCTCTTGCCTCCTCATGTCTAAGTTATCCGCACCAGCTTTCCGTCTGCACGTCCGGCTTCAAACCGATCGCGCCCATAAAAGCCAATGCCAGATTGTAATCGTCTTCGTGCGAATAGTCTGATATGACGACCCTGCCTTGATGGATGTGAACACCCATAAATTGCGGGGCGACGATGTCAGGCTTCTTGCCCGCCAAAACTTCAGTGACGGAGGGTTTCCCTTTCAGCAGTTCCATTAACTTCTGCTTCTCTCTTGTTGTCGCTGTATTCGACATCGTTCTTCACCCCCATTTTTCCATAAAGTGTTCTGATTACGTCTTCTTCGTCGGAGCAAGACTTGTTCACGAAACCATCGAAGTCCAGAGTTACATTTCCGCCTTTGATTGCCACTTTTACCCGCTTCATTGTTTCACCCCCTCGAGGTTGAAGAGCAATTCTCCATTGCCCGTCACCTTGGATGAAACGCTAACATCATATCCGAGTATAGTGAGAATCGAACTTGTCGCTTCTGCCATAAATGCGTCGGTGAAGAGTCCGCGCAAACGCTCGACCTCTTCTCTCCATTCAGACTTATAGTCGTCCGCGACGAACTCCACTACTCCCTGACTGTTAACCTTGAACCCGAGTCCGTTCGGAAACTTATCGGTCTTCAAAGAACCAGCCAGCTGACCACCGAAGGTCTTGCCGTAATAATCGGTGATGTTTAAATCTTTTCTAATCCCGTTCACTTGCCCGAGCCTGGTCAAAGCATTATCCACGCATTCCTTTATTATCGGAACCGTGTCCAATTGTTTGATCCATTCGGCCAAGCCGGGATCCTTGCATCCGATCCGCTGAAGCAGGTCGTTCATAACCTGCGGTGCGCCCAATTGAGCGCTGAGTATTACGATTTTGCTCATGACATCCTCCTTTGGCTAGTTTTCGTTAGATTTATATTCAATAAACATCAGTTTTTATTGTAAAGAGCGTTGTCGATAAACGACTATAAAATATAACATATATTAAGAAAAAAGTCAATAAGACCTAGACCCGAATAAAGCTAATGGTGGTGGGGAACCTGCCTGCCGACAGGTATTGAAATTCCTTAACCATAAATCAAGCTTCAAGACTAAAAATCAATCAAAAAATTTGCAAAATAAAAATATATATGGTAGCATCTACAAAGAACTTGTTAAATTAATAAAAACCTATGAAAAATGATATTCATCCGAAATATTATCCGGAAGCGGTTGCCAGTTGCGCCTGCGGAAACACTTTTACAACCGGCTCTACTCTACCTGAAATAAAAACCGAGCTTTGCTCAAAATGCCACCCTTTCTACACCGGCAAGCAAAAATTGGTTGACACAGCCCGGCGCGTAGAAAAATTCAACGCCAAAGTCGATGCCACCCAAAAAATGTCCGGCACAAAAAAAGGCAAAACCGCCAAAAGAGCGGCGAAAGCGGCCGTAAAATCGGCTAACAGCGAAACAAAGGCGAAAAAATCAGACAAAAAGTAGCTCTAACAAAACGGTTATCCTGTCTTGTTTACTGTGGATACGCCACAATATACAAAATATGATAACCGTTTTTTTTAATCATTAACAAAAAGCCATGTACGAAAACATCAAAGAACAATTTTCTGTTTTATGCACCAAACTATCTGACCCGAATATTACGAAAGACATCGGCCAATACACGGAAATATCACGCAAACACGCCGATCTGAAAGCCGTTCACGAACTGATTTGCGATCATGAAAAAATATCCCAGCAGATTTCGGAAAACAATGAACTGGCTAGAATGGAAAGCGATCCCGAAATTGCGGCCATGGCCAAGGCGGAAATCGCCGAATTGGAGCAAGAAATGGAAAGACTGCAGACGGAAATAAACGCCGAACTTAATCCGGCCGATCCGAATGACAAAAAAAACATTATTATGGAAATCCGCGCCGGCACCGGCGGCGACGAATCGGCTCTTTTTGCGGCGGATTTATTCCGTATGTACTCACGCTATGCGGAAAAACAAGGTTGGAAAATCAATATTTTGGATTCCAACCGCATCGGCATCGGCGGGTTCAAAGAAATTGTTTTTGAAGTAAAAGGAAAAAGCGTGTATGGAACACTGAAGTACGAAGCCGGCATTCATCGCGTTCAAAGAGTGCCGGAAACCGAAAAAGCCGGGCGCGTCCACACTTCAGCCGCAACAGTCGCTATTTTGATTGAAGCGGAAAAACAAGATGTTGAAATAAAAAATGAAGATCTGCGTATTGATACTTACGCCGCCAGCGGACCAGGCGGACAAAAAGTCAATACAACCAATTCAGCCGTGCGTATAACGCATATCCCCACTAACCTGGTCGTCCAATGCCAGGACCAAAAAGATCAGCATCAGAACAAGGAAAAAGCTATGCAAATCCTGCGCTCACGCCTTTTGGCCAAAATTGAAGAAGATCGGCATAATGCAGAAGCCAGTGCGCGCAAACAACAAATCGGATCCGGCGACCGCTCGGAAAAAATTCGCACTTACAACTTTCCGCAAGACCGCATCACCGACCACCGCATCAAAGAATCTTGGAGCAATATCAGCGTGATCATGGACGGCCATATCGAAGACATAATCAAGAAAGTAGGCGAAGATATACAAAAACAAAGAAACGCAGACGATAATCAAACCAGCTAAATATGAACATAGGCCAAGCACTTGCTTTCGCCAGCGAAAAACTGAAATCACCAGAAATAAATAAACCGCTTTATGAAGCGGAGCTTTTATTATCTCATACCCTGAAGAAAGAGCGCGAATTTCTTTTTACGCATCCGGAAGCGGAAATAGGCCAAAAAAAGTTCATTGAATTTAGAAAACTGCTGGAAAAACGCAAACATAATTTTTCAATCGCATATTTATGCGGTTATAAATATTTCTTCGGATTGAAATTTTTTATTAACGCAGACGTGTTAGTACCTCGTCCGGAAACCGAATTGATGGTCGAAGAAGCTTTGCGCCACACCAATAAAAATACCGTCCGATCAAGGTACGGAAAAATTCTTATCCTTGACATTGGTACCGGATCGGGCTGTATATCGATTGCGACGGCGAAAGAATTACAAAAATCGAACAAACGGCTTGCCGGCTACGAATTTCATGCGGTTGATATTTCAAAAAAAGCCTTGAAAATCGCTAAAAAAAATGCCGCATTTCACAATGTCAAGAACAATGTCAGCTTTTACCACGGCGACCTCTTGGAGCCGATATTAAAAAAAAGGAAAAAGGAAAAAGGAAAAATCATCATTTGCGCCAATCTCCCCTATCTTACGCCCGCTCAAATAAAGGATTCTCCGTCAATCCGAAAAGAGCCGAAATTGGCGCTCGCGGCAGGCCGAGACGGCCTGAAATATTACCGCGCATTATTCAGACAGATCAGCCAAAACCTATTGCCGCGACAAAGCGACGTTATACTGTTGATCGAAATCGATCACACACAGAAAGCCTGTGTCACCAAGCTGATACGAGAAGAATTGCCGCAAGCGAAATTTACAATAAAAAAAGACTTGAGCGGCTTTGATCGTTTAGTAAGCATATCTTTTAGCTGAACCTATTCTACGCGCGTTTGTCCCGGTCCGACAATTTGAATCCAACTGACGCCGGCATTGAATTCGAATTCCTGTCCGCCGGAATCATAAAAACGAGTGCGCGCCTGCGCGCTTTTTTTCCGCCAAACTCCGTCCCGACAGAATCCGTCGCGACAGACAAGCGCCTTGCCTTCGCCGATATGACGGAAATACTGACGCTTTTCCTCGTCAATCACTTCGCTTTTTACGAACTGGGCAATAATATTTTTCGCGCTTATCTCCGAACCGCCGGAGGCAAGCTGTTTTTTATCGCCTAAATAACGAACGTATTCGTTACTTTCTCTGTCATAATGCCAAACAATGCGGAAATCAGGAAGAAAATAATCAATTGTGATTTCCGTGCTTGTGCCGCGCCGATCTTTTTCCTCCTCCGGCTTGAATCTCCAAGCAAGAAACTTTCCTTCTGACAAGTCTTTTTTCGCCAAATACCCTTTCATTTTCTCCAAAGAGCTGAAAACGTTATGCGGAGCCGCGAAGTCTTTACCGCGCCAAAAATATTCGCCGCTGTAAAATTCATTGATATGCAAAGAGTTTTCCTTGGCCATTTTTGCCAAAGCATCCGGACTGCCGCCGACATGAACATAAAGCGCGGATAATTCGCCTGACCAATCGATAAAATACGGCCGCGCGCTCCTGATCGGCCCGATTTTATCAATCGGCTCATCGGTGCTAAAAAATACCAGAAAACGCGTTATCCCGCCTTCGGCCTCGGCTTCGATAACCAATTGCGCCTTGTCTAATCCGAATTGCGGACGGGCATCGACATGGTTATCGATCATAAAAGCGATCGGATGGATGTTTTCCGATCCGGATTCGACCGGCATTCCATCCAAAAGCCTGGTCTTAGCGTTTTTTAAGTCAGCAATAACAGCCCTCCCCGGCTCTTCCGCGCTTTCTCTGATTACATCGGCAATTTTTTCATCATTTTTCTTTAAAAGGAAATACGAAATTCCGGCTAGCAAAAACGCAGACAGCATAAGCATGCCGCCAATCAGCATCCAAAATTTCATTTTTTTGCGCGCCAAAGCCAATTCGATTTGATCTTTTTCATTTTCCGGCTGTTCGCTGGCATCCGCTTGTATTTCATTCATAGAAAAGTTTTAAAAACAAAGGGCTTGCGTGCAAAATTCATTTTGCAAATGCGCAAGCCCGAGAATATGATGATTATTTTTTATCAGCGGCCGCATTTTCCTTTTTGTCTTTTTCGCCTACGGACGGAGCGGCTTGAGCGGCAACAGGTTCCGGAACTTTTTCTTCTTCAACTTCAGCCGCGATTACGGCAGCCACTAAAGCGTTCGACTGAGTGATTAATTCGGAATTCGCCGGAAGTTTCAGGTCGGAAGCCTTGATGCTCGCATCAAAATTGTCCAAAATCGACAAATCAACTTCGATGCTATCCAAAAGATCGCCGGGCAAACAACGAACCAAAAGCGAATTAAGCGATTTGATCAAAGTTCCGCCCATCTCTTTGACGGCTTTTGATTCGCCGACAAAATGCAAAGGCGTTTCCACTTCCAATTTCTCGTTCATATCAACAAGATAAAAATCGGCATGCAAGATAGAATCTTTCAAAGGATCTTTTTGTACTGCCTTGATAAGCGCCTTGACCGGTTCTTTTCCCGCAATAGCCAAATCAATCAGATGCGAAGATCCGACTTCGGAATATGCTTTTTCCAAGTCCATAATTTGGACGGATAAATTTTTATTCTCTTGATTCTTTCCATACAAGACCGCAGGCGCTTCACCTGCTTTGCGCATTTCCTTGAAATTAACTTTTTCTTCTCTGGTTTTCACAGATAAAGTGATTTTTTTTGTCATTTTTTTAAATTTATACTTTTTATTAGTTAAACCCCTTTTTGCCGCCTATATCGTTAAACGCGCACGCGCCACGACGCTCTCGACAATGCCGATAATAATCATACTGGATATGATCGCACTGCCGCCATAGCTTACGAAAGGCAAGGATATGCCGACTACCGGCAATAAGCCGATATTCATTCCTATATTAATAAACATTTCCATAAAAATCAAGCTCATGGCGCCAATAATGAAAAATATACCGAAATCATCGCTAATGCTACTAGCAGATAACAATAAACGGATAAATATTATCGCAAAAAACAATATAACAAGTGCAACCCCTAAAAACCCCAATTCCTCGGCGATAACTGCGAAAATAAAGTCGTTCTGAGCTTCCGGCAAAAATTTCAGCTGAGATTGCGAGCCAAAGCCGATTCCACGGCCGGTAAGCCCGCCGGAACCGACAGCGATTATGGCCTGGCTCACATTATAGCCTTCGCCCAAAGGATTCTCCTGCGGATTAACAAAAGTCATAATCCGCTGTTTCTGATAATCCTTAAAGAAAAAAAACCAGCCGCTCAAAAAAACCAATATCAGGATAACAGCGATTCCGGCGATATATTTTTTATTAAAACCGGCGACATAAACCATTATCGCCCACAAAGCGAATAATAGCAAAGCTGAACCGAAATCGGGCTGGAGCAGAACCAAGCCGATCAACACAAAAACCGCGGCGCCGGAAACCAATATGTGCTTGACCGGATTTAATTTAATCGAGGATCCAGAAAAATACCGCGCTAAAAAAACTAAAAGCGAAACCTTGGCAAATTCCACCGGTTGTAAGCGAAAAAAGCCCAAATCAAACCATCCGGTCGTTCCCCGAACCGTATTGCCAAACACAAGCACTCCTGTCAGCATAAAAAAAGCCGCGCCATAGAAATACATGCTCAAGCCGTGCAGATTGAAATAATCAAAAAACGAAATCACAAACAAAAGCAAAAGTCCGGCCAAGCTGAAAAAAACCTGTTTTTTAAAATTTGACAAGCCGGCATCACCGCGCCCCAGGGATATGCTGTATATTTCCGCCAGCCCGAAAACCGCCAAAAGAAAAACGCAAGCGATTATCATCCAATCCAAATTTTTTAAATGCAAAAAGAATTTATAAAGCATAAAACGGCTTATTTTTCTTCTCCTACGCCTCCGTCAAACCGGATATAGATGTCATCGCGCGTTATGTCTATTTCCGGAACCACTAAAACGTCGGATACGCGGCCGATCTCTTCCGGCCAGGTTATGCCGATACTGCGCTTTTGGCCGGAATAAAAACGATCAGCCGTATAGCGGTTCACGCCGACAACTCTGTTGCCGTCAAAGAGCAAAGCCATGAAGGAAAAATCCCAATAGTTGAAGGCCGTATTATTTGCGGCGTTAAAATCCAAAGTGTTAATACTAATCTTTTCCGACAAGCCTCCTGACTGCGAAGGGATATAATTTATACCATCAATCGCGACATTCAACCTGTCTTTCACGTAATTCTTCCAATTCGGATATCTCTGGAAATCGATTTCCTGCCACAGAATATCAGTAATTGCAAAACTAGGCGCACGCCCTGCTGACTGCAGATCTTCACCCAAAAGAATCACGTATTTGCTTTCGCCGGGAAGGATGAAAGATTCAGAAGAGCGAGTTTTTTCGCCATTAACCGAAAAAACATAAGAAAAATGCGCCCAATGCCTCTCGTTGGGATTGCTGGCTTTGACATGGAAATCGTAGCGATTGTCACCCGTCTTGATTGCTTCTGGCGGGCTGAAAACAAGATCTTTGAGCGGATTTTTCTTAAGATTTTCGAATAATTCCCGGTTATATCCGCTCATGCCTAAAAAAATATTGCGATCGGCTTTCATGCCGAAAAAAATCTGGCGGCCAAAAGAATATACGAATAAAATCGCGCAAAATGCAATAATCAAGGATAAAAAAATGATCAATAAAGCACGAAAATTCTTTCGATTGGCAACCAGCCATAAGCCGATGCTCATTTTTTGCAAAGTAAGTCCGGCCGGGTCTTTATAGCGGCCGATGTCGATCTTTTCCGCACTGATGCTTGCATTGCTTGTTTCCGTAACAGAAAGAGCCTGTCCGCTTTTGCCGGCTGATTGGTTTTTCGCAAAATCTATATTTTTTCGGAAAAATACTCCCATAACCATATCTTAGCAAAAACGCGAGATTTATTCAACGAAAAAAATATTAATCATTACTTAATCAAACAATTATATAATCTATCCTAGTATCAGCTCTTTAAAATATATGAACAGCCAGCCAAAAGCAGAATGCAGGAGAGAGAAATCAAGGAAATAATTATGGGGATAAACATTTTTTAGGAGGAAAAAACATGATTTACAAAAACAGTATTTTCCCGCTCGCCCTGCTTGCGATCATGCTTGCGGTGCTGGGCATCAAAGAAATGGTATCGGCCGGAGGAAGCTGTCTAGCGCAAAACGACGGCACCTACCACATTAGCTATTATGAGTTCTGCGGCAATGCCGAACAGCCAGTCACGAAAGGAAACGAAGAAACCGTAACGCTTTGGTTTGAAATCGATTCGCCTGATTCGGCTTATGGCAAGGTTTATGTTGACAATCTGTATTTGGAACGCTCTGACAGGCCGGGAGTCAACCAATTGCAAAACGCCGGATTTGAAAAAGGCTTATGGTGGGGTCGAAAAAATAATGCCATGTGCGTTTCAAGCGACACATGGTGCCAGAATATCGTTGAAACCGACGATACCTTTGTTTGGCGGCTAGGCGCACTTCTCTCCCGCAACAGCAAAACAAAGAAAATTACAAGAAATAATTTTGCTTTTGCTGATATGTCCCGCCTGGGAAGAGGCTGGCAGACACACATCTTCCACCCGCTCCTGAACATCAAGGGCATACCCAAAGGCATCAGCTGGAAAGCGAGCGCCGAAATCATAATCGAAGGCAATTTGCAGGTTCGCCTTGGAATCGATTTCCGCGATTCACCGGTCAGCCCAAGTGATCCGCGTGCCAATATCCGCGCGATAAACGGATTAGTTTACAAGGGCAGCACTTACGGCAAAACCAAAAAAATTATTTTGCGGAACAACATATTATAGATCGTAAAAACAGGGAAAAGCATAAACAGCTTTTCCCTGTTTCTCTTTTTTTAAAAAAAGCGATATTATTGACATTTTCCGCATATATACTAATATGACGCTAAAGTTGATCTTTATAAAAAATCAATAAAAGGAGAAAAAAATGATATTAAAAAAATTATTAGCAATCGGAAGCGTTTTTTTTGTGCTTTGCTGTTCTGGCACCAAAGACAACAAGATCGAAACCACAGAAATAGAGATTGTTGACTCGAGCAATTGTCAACCGATTGATTGCAATGACTTCTTTCATATCAGTTATTGCGAATGCGGTAATGGCAAAACACCAACCACAACAGATTTAACAATATCCGGAACCAATTGGGTGGAAATTTTATCATCTTTTGGTACGGGAAAAGCATTT
>Ga0265296_1002777_pt1 | contig 17106 bp, 16 predicted proteins | sample MunlanPumphouse1_FD_189073 | JGI IMG/M metagenome (GOLD analysis project Ga0265296, IMG submission 189073) | Groundwater microbial communities from a municipal landfill in Southern Ontario, Canada - Pumphouse #1 | ecosystem: Environmental > Aquatic > Deep subsurface > Groundwater | place...
ATTGATATTTTAGATATTGAATTAATAAAATTATGAAACCTAAATTTAATTTATCTAATTATCATCATCTTCCGGCCCTAACTGCCGAGGAAATGACATTTTTTAAAAAATACGATAGACAAACCGGAAAAAAGTTTTTTTCTTTTTTACCTTTATACGAGAGAGTATCGATGGCACTCCACTGGATGGTGCTTGCCAAGATTGTGCCCAATGAAGTTTACGATATTAAGGTTATGGATATTGGTTCGGCGTATGAACATTATCTAAAATCCTGTGAATACTATCCTCCCAACAAAACAACGAGCCCCCAGCTTAATGAATTTTTTGTTCAGGAAGGATATAAGCCAAAAAGCAAATAGAAGACGCTGAATCTAAACTGAGCCGCTACAACCAAGCCGACTTTGATTATTACACGACCGGCTCAACAATTTTAGAAATCGCAAAAAAGCCGAATTTCTTTACCAAAACGCAAATCCAGAGGAAAAACAAAGATTGATTAAGAAAAATTAATTTTAACTCCTTTTTTCTAAAAAAAGGGACAAAAAGATAGATTTAAAAAACCACCCTCGATTGAGCGTGGTTTGATTTTTGGATTTTGGTTTAATCTATCTTGGCTTCGCGCAATTGCTTGGCCGCGATTTCTGGAGGCAGGGGATTGACATAAAGCCCGTCAAAGAGCTGCGGGCCGGATATTGCCGTAAGTCGAGGCATAATAATCCAGCGCCAGCGATAAAACCGATTCGCGTTTTGGTAAAAGTCGGCCGGCATTTCATCAAGAATGCAATTCAACGCCGGCAGTGAACCCCCGTTCACGGCTTTTAATCGGCGGAATGTTTCCGCCATGACCAGGGCCAACTCATCAAAAAAATCCTTGGATTCGGCAAAATATGCGTGATTAAACAAAGGAACAATCCACATTTCATAAGGAAACAGGGCATCATACGGTACTTGGCAGATGAAATACTGGGATTTAATAACCACTCTTTGGTCCCTTTCCACCCGTTGAAGCAGAAGGTTAAAAACGGAAACGCCATGTTTTGCTTCATATTCAAAGGCCTTGGCCAGCCGATCAAGCGCACGCTGGGGTATCTGGGGCAAAGCGATAATTTGGGTGTGGGAATGTTCTAAGCTCGCGCCCGCATTGAGCAGATGATTCTTAAAAAATCTAATGAAACGGATATTCTTGTCCCGGTTTAAATCGTTTGTCTGAAAGACAATCGCCTGAAATAAATTAATGAAGCGCCATAGTGGAAACAGGGAAAAATCTTCATTATGATTGGGCGTATCAATAATGACATTATGCGCGCCATGAGCATTTAAAATTGTATGGGTAATTTCCGAATCAGGCAAAAATTGGGAATCGCCCTCAATGCCGATCGCATAATAAAGATTAGGCACGGTTCTTAATTCCCATTGATGATTAAAAGGGCTATTGATGCGGAAAAGTTCCGGCTGGGCCGTAAGCTCTTCATTGCCCGGGCAGAAAGGGCATAGATTTTTTTCTCCCGGAGTAAAATCGTTTGGGCGATTATTCCTGTTGGTGGCAATTAAAACCGGGTCCGGACTAAGAATACTGGACCTTAAATCACTCATAATCCCATCTCTCCTTTTCACGGTAGATTGTTAAGGTGCTTGAAAATTTATTTATTCGATTTTTTCATTTTACGTTGTCATTTCGATTTTTTCATTTTTCATTTTAGTTAGCCGCGCCAGATCAGATAAATAAAATAAATCGCATAAAGGTAAAGCAAGCTAAAGCCCTCCCCTCGGCTGACGTTTTTTGCTTTTTTGCCGTTAAACATAAACCAACAAAGAATCAGGGTGGCGCCGGCGCTAACCATAAAATCTACATTTAATTTATCGTTGTAGGCCAGTGGCTTAATCAGGGCGCTAAGGCCGACGATAAAAAGCGCGTTAAAAACAACCGAACCGATAATATTGCCGATGGCCAGGTCGGCGTTTTTTTTAATGGCGGCGACGAGCGAAGTAATTATTTCCGGCAAAGTGGTGCCGATTGATAGAATAGTCAAGCCGATTAAAGATTGGCTTAAACCGAATTTACTGGCAATTGCCGTAGCGCTGCTAATAACCAGATGGCCGCCGATGGCTAAACCGGCCACTCCCAAAAAAATATAAATTATGGTCTGGTAGGACTTGGCCTCATGAGCCGGCCATTCGCCTTGATGGTTTTTGGCGGTGCCGATGACATAATAAATAAAGGACAAAAAAAGCATTATTAGTATCAGTCCGTCTACGCGGCCGATATAGGCCGTGCCGGATCCTTTCAGAAATAGATTATTAGCCAAAAGAAACAGCGCCATTATCGCCAGAAAACCCAAAGCGATTTCTTTGTAAGTGACGCCCGCTCTTATTTTAACAGGATGAATTAAAGCCGCTAAGCCGATAACGATAAGAATATCATTGATATTGCTGCCGATAATATTGCCCAGGGCCAAATCGCCGGCGCCCTTAAGGTTGGCGGTTATATTTAAAATCAATTCGGGCAGAGAGGTGCCGAAAGCGACCAGAGTGATGCCGACAACCAAAGGAGAAATATTTAATTTTTTAGCGACCGCCATAGCGCCGTCAACCAAAATCTGGGCGCTTTTTATTAAAAAAATAAAACCGATGATTAAAAAAAAATAGGTAAGCATGGATAATTTTAAACTCTAAAATCTAGAATTTTGGATTTTAAATTAAGGTTACATTCGCCACACTATCATTCTCATCCTTAAACCTCATTACTCTCACGCCTTGCGTATCGCGTCCCAAGATATTGACTTGCTTAACGTTTAAGCGGATCACTTGGCCCTTATGCGACATAACCATTAAATCCTTCTCTTCCTCGTCGCCATAGGCGATCAGGCCGCTCACAATTTTACCGGTTTTGGCGGTTATTTTTGCGGTCTTAATGCCGCTACCGCCGCGGTTCTGGACTTTATAAGCGTTAAGCACGGTTTGTTTGCCCGAGCCCTTTTCCATAATGACCAACAGGTGGGCGGTTTTATCTACTTTGGGGTCAAAGACGCCCATGCCCACGATTTCGTCATTACTCTTCAGTTTAATGCCGCGCACGCCCGAGGCGGCCCGCCCCATTTGCCTGACGTTTTCCTCTTTAAATCTGATGGCTTGACCGTTGGCCGTCACCAAAATGATATTTTCTTTGCCGTTGGTGGGCTGAACCCATTCTAAATTGTCGCCATTTTTCAATTTTATGGCGATTAAGCCCGAGCGCCGGACATTGGCAAAGTCCTCAATGGCGGTTTTCTTGATGGTGCCATGATTGGTGACCATAATCAAGAATTTGTCATTTTCAATGTCGGTGGAAGGCAGGATGGCAGACACCTTTTCATTGGGCGACAATTGCAAAAAATTAATCAGGGCCTGTCCCTTGGCCGTTCTTGAGGATTGGGGCACGTCATAGCCCTTAAGTTGGAAGACCCGTCCGCGGGTGGTGAAGAACAACAGGTCGGCGTGAGTGTTGGTCATAAACGCCAAATTGATTGAATCCTCTTCTTTGGTGGTCAAGCCGATAACGCCTTTACCGCCTCGGCCTTGGGTTTTAAAGGTATCGGGCGGCAAGCGCTTGATATAGCCGTCATTAGTCACCATGACCATTATATTTTCATTGGCGATTAAATCCTCCATCTTGAAATTATCAACGCCATGAACCGTGATTTGCGTTCTTCTGGGCTCGGCGTATTTTTCTCTGATGTTTTTTAACTCATCTTTAATGATATTTTTTATTTTTTCCGGCGACCTTAAAATCATTTCCAGCTCTTTAATGAGCTTTTGTTTTTCCTTTAATTCTATTTCCACTTTTAGCCGTTCCAAATTGGCCAGTTGCTGTAATTTCATTTCCAAAATGGCCACCGCCTGTCGGTCGCTCAATTTGAATTTTTTGATTAAATTTTCTTTGGCCTGCTCCTTGTCTTTTGATTTTTTAATCGTGTCAATGACTTGGTCTATTTTGGCCAAGGCCAGTACCAAGCCCTCCAAGATATGCGCTCTTTCTTTGGCTCGGTCCAGCTCAAATTGGGTTCGCCTCCCCACCACTTCTTTGCGGTGCTTAAGATATTCCTCCAAAATCATTTTTAAATTCAAAACTCTCGGCTGGATGCCATCTACTAAGGCCAGCATATTGAAATGGAAAGTGCTCTGGAGCTGGGTATGCTTGAATAATTGGTTGAGGATTTTTTTGGGGTAGCTGTCTTTTTTAAGTTCAATCACCACCCTCACCCCGTCTTTATTTGATTCGTCGCGCAAATCCCTGATGCCTTCGATTTTTTTGTCCTTGACTAATTCGGCGATTTTTTCCAGCAACGTCGCCTTGTTGGTTTGATAGGTTACCTCGCTCACAATAATTCTAAACAGCCCGCCCTTGGTTTCTTCAATTTCGGTTTTGGCCCGGCAGACCACGCCGCCTCGGCCCGAGGCATAGGCCTGTTTTATGTCGTTGACATTATAAATAATGCCCCCGGTCGGAAAATCCGGTCCCTTGACGAATTTTACCAAGTCATCAACATGGCAATCCGGATTATCAATCAAATGAACGGCGCCGTCAATTATTTCTCCTAAATTGTGCGGCGGTATGTTTGTCGCCATGCCCACGGCAATGCCCTGGGAGCCGTTGATTAATAAATTCGGCAACTTGGCGGGCAGCACCCTTGGTTCCTTATGGGCGCCGTCATAGTTGGGCGTGAAATTAACCGTATTTTTTTCTATATCCAAAAGCATTTCATCAGCGATGGGCGCTAATTTGGCTTCCGTATATCTCATAGCGGCCGCACTATCCCCGTCCATGGAGTTGTGGACGAAAATTCCGGCTGATAAAGCGAAGTTGTGGGTTTTGTCTATGGTAAGGTCGTAGACATCAGTGAACTCGTTCAAAAATTTTATTTCCGCCACTTTGTGATTGCCGTTTATTTCCGCCAGAAGCGAATTTTGGTCGCGGTGATAATATTTTTTAAAGCCCAAATCCCAGCCAGTAAATCCGCGCCCGAATTTTTCCTTTCTGGCCCGTTCGTAATTTTCTTTGTTTAACGCAAGATATTTATTTTTTAAATATTCGCAGATCCGTAAAAATTTTCTTTTTCCGGTCAAATTGGTTTTTCTTTTCTTGTTGCTGGCTACGATTTTTTGGTGGAATAAATTTTTATATTCCGGAATTTGCCACAATCTTTTAAGTGTTTTAGGGGCGGTTTGCTTTATTTCTTCAATCCGTTCCGGATGTTCACTTAAATATTTTTTATTGATTTCGCTCAAGTTCTTAATCATCATTTCGCGATAATTTTTCTTTTTCCAATTGGCTATGTTTTTTTGGCTCATCCTTTGGGCGTAAGCCGATCGATTTTTTTCGTCATTCCAGAAATTTTTTCTTCCCTCGGCTAATTTTTGCCTGTATTCCGCGTCGTTTTTGTGCCTTAAGGAGACGAGTTTGTAATGTGTCTGCCAATGTTCCCTCCAGTTCATTCTTCGGATGTTGTCGGGATTGTTATTTAGTTTGTTAAAATCAACGTGATGCTTTATTCGTCCGGCTCGCCTCTCATAAAAATCATTTTCCAAATTCCAGGCATCTGATAAAGCATGGATAAAGTCCCAAGAATTGGATTTTGGCTGAAATATCATTTTATATCCCGCCATATTAGGGTCGTCTTTTTTAGCGGAGAGTTTAAGATAGGCGGGCATTAATGACTCGCCGGCTTTAAGATTCCTGGCTTCCCGATATTGCCCGTCGCGCAACATGAATTTATGGTTTAAAGTGCATTTTATTTCCTCGCCGTTATCTAAAATCACGGCCATGATTTCCGCTTTTTTTTGAGTCAGCTGGGGATTTTTAATTTCCGCGATTTTTATCAAGCCCGCGTCATCAATGGTAAAGGTAAAGTTTTTTTTGCCTTGTTCGTGTTCTTTGATTAATTCTTCAAAAGACAGTTCGCGATTATCGGTCAGCTTAACTTTAGTGTCTTTAGTAAAACAGCCGAAATTACCTTGGCCTTTCACGAGTGGGTGACGTAAGGAAAAGTCCTGCGCCATTCTCACCAAAGTATCATAAATGGCCATGTCGCCGTGCGGATGATATTTGGCCATGACTTCGCCGACCACATTGGCGGATTTGCGGAATTTGGCATTGGCGCGCAGGCCAATGTCCCACATCGCATATAAAACACGGCGGTGGACAGGTTTTAATCCATCGCGTACGTCAGGCAGGGCTCTGGCCACAATCACGGACATGGCATAGTCAAGATAGCTTTGCTGGACCTCGTTGCTTATGGTTTGTTCCGAGATATTAGCTTGATTTGGCGATGACAAATCCACTAAATTCGGCTTGACCGGCTTCGGCGCTTTTTTTCCGTGCTTGTTGATTTCTTTGGGCATAATATTAAAAATTTTGAATTTTAGATTTGGCTATCTTACAAATTTTATAGTTGATAATATTCTATCTATCATGGGCTCATATAAGCCGCCACCCTCGTTAATCGCCGCGCTTATCTGATAAATGTTTTTATTAAAGCCGATAAATACCAGCCAATCAAGATTGCGGCCGGAATTTTTTAAGATATATTTTAGGGCCGACTGGCCATCAAGATAAAATATTTTATCGTCGGTTGAATAATTTTTTAATTCATCTTTTTTCGCTTCCAGCCACTTAATTAAAGGAATATTTTTAGGGTTGGCTGTTTTGGTAATCGTAATTTGACCGGCCAGATTGGTTTTGGTACTCGTGGCCTTGAGAATTTTCAAGTTCAACGATTTATTGTTTTCATATTTTTGCCAGTCAGCCGGGTATTGAAGAGAAAGGCCGAGGTTTGCCGAAGTATGCTGGGGCCAACTGCTGCTATCAAGATTGAGCTGGATTTGCTTTAACACCTCTTCTTTGATTTTTTCCAATTCTTGCCCACCCATCAATTCTTTTTGTTGTTCATTTATGTTTTTTTTGGTGTCTTTCAGGTTGGCGGCGATATCGGCAATAGTTGACTCAATTCCTCTTGAAAGCTCGGCCAGCCCTTTATCATTAAGGGGCTGGCTCAAATTATTTTTTAAGGTCCAAAACCAAAAAGTTAGCAAGCCGATGCTCAAAACAATGACCACCAGCCAAATTATTTTTATTTTGGCTTCCACGGCCGGATTATTTTCATTGATAGCCACATATTTTTTGCCCGCCATTGCCCCCTCCGCTTCCGCGGCTGCCGTTTTTTGGCTATCAGCACCTGCCCCCCTTTTTGTCTTTGGGTGGGTTTGGGTTTCGGCCTTCTTGGGACGGATATGTCTCGGCCTTCTTGGGACGAGCCGGTTTTTTTGGTGGCGTATCTTTTTAGACATAATTAAACGTTTAATAAAATAATTTTGGTTTCTTCTTGGGGCAAATCCTTTTTGGCAATTTTCAATTTGTCCATTTTTTCCACGGGCAGGCCCGACTCCTTGATAAATTGGTCTACCGAGTGGAGCTCGGTACTGGTTTTTAAGCCCGGGATTTTATAATGCATGGGGATGACGAGCCGCGGCTCTAATTGAGAAATTATCTCATTAGCCTTTTTGCCGTCTATCGTATATATACCCCCCACGGGTATAAGCAGAATATCAACCTCGTTGATTTTTTCTATTTGCTCGTCGGTGAGCAAATCGCCCAAATCGCCGAGATGCAGGATGTTCATATTTTCCGCGATAAGGCGGTACATAATAGTACTGCCCCTCTCTTTGCCCTCTTTATTATCATGCCAAGCGGGTATGCCATAAATAAAAACGCCCTTGGTTTCATATTCGCCCGGCCCGTCAATGACAAACGGCTCTCCTTTTATGGCGTCTAAATTATTATGGTCGTGATGCTGGTGCGATATGGTCACAATGTCGGCTTGGATTTTGGGCAGCTTTAAGCCGATGTCGGCGCCATACGGGTCGGTGGCGATAATCACCTCATCGCCGTTATTCTTGGTTTGGATTTTAAAATATGATTGTCCCAGCCATTGAATTTGCATAAAAAAATTGATATTATATTAAGGATGTTTGACTTTATTATTTTAATATATTTTTGAGTATAATTCAAGCGTTTTGAAACACGTTATTTGTCTTCGTAGTTCAACGGATAGAACAAGGGACTTTTACCCAAGCACCATGCCCTCATAGTTCAACGGATAGAACAAGGGACTCCTAAGCCTTAGATTCTGGTCCGATTCCAGATGAGGGCATAGTGCTGGGCCTAAGCCTCTTAGATCCAGGTCCGATTCCTGGCGGAGACGCAAGAGTATTAATTGACGGGGTGAAATTCCAGATGAGGGTATGGCGCTCTGGGGGGCCTAAACCCTACCCCGCCGCTCGCGAGTAGCGGGGTGGGGTGCCGCGCCGTCCTCGCAATGAGAAACGGTATTTACAAAAAAATAAAGGGCTTGCGGAAAAAAGAAAAAGCCCCGCAATTGCAATCTCGAAAATTTTCGAGTGAACTGCGAGGTTATATATATTGATGAAAAAATTATAGATGACCATTTTTTATGAAACGAGTCGTTTGATGACAGTTTTCACTGCCTGAATATATCGATCTTTTTCCTTTCGCTTGTACACCATAATGTATGACGGGTGATGGATAGGTACGTACCACCTCTTTTCATGCTCAAAAGCTTGGTACTTATAGGATAATTTTGGCATCTGTAATCCAAGCTGGTGGAGAACGAATGTCGCCGTCTTGTTGCCCAGTAACAGGACAACGCGAGGATTAACTGCTTGAAACTCGATCTGCAGTTCGGGATAACACAGCATACACTCTTTAAGTGTCGGATATCTCAACCTTCCTTTAGAATCCAAAGGAGGGAACTTTACAAGATTTGTTTTGTAAAAACTTGTGTTGTGGCACTGTGCCTCAATTTCCGCCACTAACTTACCAGTGTTTGTGTCTATGTGGAGGGGCGTGTAATTCTCGGCCTCAGTTGCTTTTTTTGCGGAAAGACCGACCCACATTATTACCTTTGTATTTTTCATCGGTTGATTCCATTAGTTTCAGTAATAAACTTCCGAAGATCATCATCAGACGCTTCGGAAAAATTACCACTCGTGAAGTTAAACTGTTTTCTCCCCATGTTTATTGACCAATCATCGTGGTACATAACCTCGTCAATAATCCTCCCTTTTAGAATCATATCGTGGTACAGCTCGGTGCCATGATATGGGCGAAATTGAAAGACGCTTGTTCTGAAGTTTGCGCGACTTTTTAGGGATAACTCCTTGAGTTGCACCGCCAAATCGTATGACATCCGCATGTCCTCAATGGTTTCAGTTTCAAAACCGAAAATGAAGTATCCTTAGTGATTTATCGCTAATTTTTGCCCGGCAGGTAACCGCCTAGGCTGTTTCAAGTATCTACTGTATATTATATACCATACAGCATATTATGTCAACTAAAAAATATGCGTTTGTCTAGACATGTCTAGACAAATCTCTGATTTTGGACAAATTTTTATATCTTATGCCATAAAAAAAGAAATTTGTCATTTTTTAGTGTTTTTTGTATTCAAATTTATGCCAATTTCTGTGGATAACCTGTGTTTTAAGTGGACAAATGTCTAGACATGTCTAGACAAATTTCATTGGCCATGGATCTAAAAAAATATTTTTCATTGTTAAATTAGAAAATATAAAATTTATTTAAATTTAGATAAATTTGATTTAAATTATAAAATGTGTTGTAATATTAAGTATTAACTTAAATTTATATCCATGTATTACATATAAAAAGATTAAGGCGCCTGCCATTTTTATTTGAAATTTAAAAAGCTTGATTAAAAATTAAAAAATCTTTAAAATGTAAATTATAATAGGAGATGGTTACAAACGTTCTTTAAAATTTAGAAGGGAAGAAGAAATGGAAAAAGCCATTAATCTAATAGTATTTTTAGCCATAACCTATCCTTTAGGGATTATTTTAGGAGTTATTTTTCATATTCTTAGGATTTTAAAAGTAATTTCGGTATTGCATTGGGGGCGTTTTCCGCATTGGCAGAGAAAGATAATTTTGGTCTCCAATCATCCGTCTTTATTAGAGCCGGTTTTATTGCCACTTTTATTTTTCCGAGAATATTTATTTTACCCCCTTAAATTCGTTCCCTGGAGCACGCCGGACCAAAAAAATTTTTACGACCCATGGTACTGGTTTTGGCTAAGGCCTCGGATGATCCCCATTGATAGAAGCAGCGAACGAAAAGAATTGCAATCTCTTTTCCAAATGAAAAGAATTCTTAATTCCGGAGGAATAATTATTCTTTTTGCCGAAGGCGGGAGGACTTATTTAGGAGAAAGTTTTTTGTATAGCCAGAAAGGCAAAAGAATTAGAATACTTAAAGGCGGACTCGGCTGGTTGGTTTTAAAAACAAAAGCCACGGTTCTTCCGGTTTGGATTGAAGGAGCGGATAAGTTTTTACCCCCAGCTGATTCGCCGGACAAATTGTTTTCTTGGCCAAATTTACAGGAAAAGGTCGCGATAAAAATTGGCAAACCTCTAAAATTTGAGGGCTCTCCGGCCGTAGGCAGGGAAATGGCTACCCAGATGGTTGCCAACGCCCTTTTAAAATTAGCTGACGAAGAAGAGTAGGTAAGAATAATAAAACCCCTCTCACCCACTCTTCACTTTCGGGCCCATAGTAAATCGGTATTACGCATCCATGGCATGGATGAGGGCGGGGTTCGATTCCCCGTGGGTCCAAATATTAGCTCTCTTTTAAATATTAACTTTAATTTACTAAACCCTGTGGAGTAGCTTACTATACTCCACAGGGTAAACTAAAAAAATATGGAAGAAGGTAAAAATTTAGGATTATTTGATGACAATCCAGCCGATTCCAACACTTCTGGTCAGCAAAATTCGACCGTTTCCGGGCAAAATTTAGAGGGAAAAACAGATAATCCCGTTGATTCCGGGTCAGCCCCGGAAAACACTAACGGGACAGAAAGCCACCCAAATAGTCAGGATTTAGCCGTCGCGAGCCAGAGCCAAGAGACGCCATTAAACCAATCAGAGCCCGTGGATGGTGGCGACCAGGGCGGTGTTCAAAGTGTTCAAAAGGAAAGCGAACAGCCGGCCTCGGCTCATAAGGAAGCAACCAATTCCGATGCTCCCTATGGAGCGGCTGATTCGTCAACGAATCTTGGTACGGATTTTTTTGAGGGCGAATCAAAAACCGAGGAAAATACATCTATTTATCCGGTTGGGGACACGGCGGCTCCGTCCAAACTTAGCCGATCGGCTCTGGTGATAAGAGCCATTGTCATAATTGCCATTGTTGGGTTCGCGGTTTGGTATTTAGGCCTGGCCGGCAGAGTTGATAAAGATAATATCAGTTCAGTGGCCGATGTTAATATTGTGGTTGACACCAACAAGCAAGAAGGCATTGTGACTATTATTGGCGAGGATGAACTGGGAAATATTAATCAAAACGCGCAAAATGGCCAAAATTTGGCTAACCCCATGGCCACGAGTTCAGTAAAAATAAAGGCCTTTTATCGGAAAACGGGTGATACGGATTGCAGCCGGGTTTACGCCTTGGAGCGCGAAACCGAGAAAAAGTATGATTCCGACCTGATTAATACGATCAGGGGCCTTTTAGCGCCTTTGTCAGAAGCGGAAAAAGCGAGCGGGTTTATAGCCGATATTCCAGTAGGGACGACTTTGGGTTTTATAAAAGTGAATAATAATGTCGCGGTTATTAATTTTAGCGATAAATTAAACGCGGTTTCGGGCGCTTGCGCCATATCGGCCGTAAAGTCGCAGATTAATCAGACGGCCAAGCAATTTCCCTATGTCAAGGAAGTGATTATTTGTATAAATGCCAATTGCTTGCCGGATCAGATTTTGCAGCCATAGCAAAAAATTTATTCCACAGGGTTTAGTGATTACTTTGAATTACGAAACTCCTCCTAAACCCCCTCCCCTTACCAAGGGGAGGGCTGGGGTGGGGTTGGCCGTTGTTCACATAAAAATTTTATTCTATTTTTTGTGTATATTCTGTGGATAAGTGGCTAATTTGTCTAGACATGTCTAGACAAATTTTATTTGACAGAATTGTTAATACTTATTATAATAGTAAGTTAGAATTAAAAACCCTTAATAAAAAAGGATTTGATTAATACAATTTTGAACTTGCTAATTTGGCATAAAGAGCGCGTCAATTAAAGATCAGCGGCTCTTTTTTGTTTGGGTAAAAAATTATTTATAAAATTGAAAGTTCACATTATTGACACATACCCCACTGGGGTATATAATTAAATTAGATTTAAATATTTTTTAAAAATATGCCCAAAAAGAAGAAAAAGCAAACGCCCATCCAATCCCACCTTAACCGGATTATCGGCCAGACCCAAGGCGTGAAAAAAATGCTTGGCGCTAAAACCGATAACATTTTAGTCATTGGCCAGATTATGGCCGCGAAAGCCAGCTTGGAACAATTAGCCATCCGGCTTTTAAGGGAGGAATCAAAAGTTTGCCACAAAAAACGGATTGATCGGATTGTTGAAACTTTTTTTAAAATACGTTAAAATGGAATATGTGGTTTTGAGCCAGTAATTTTTAATTCGCTTTATTTAAAAATTAAAAATTAAAAATTTATAATTTATGCCAGTAGTCATTTTTACCGATGCCAATTTTGAACAGGAGGTTTTAAAAAGCGATCAGCCCGTGTTGGTTGATTTTTACGCGGATTGGTGCGGGCCGTGCAAAATGCAGGGGCCGATTATTGAGGAAATAGCCAAAGAAATTGGCGATAAGGCCAAGGTAGGCAAGTTTAATATGGATGAAAATCCCAAAATCGCCCAGCAATTTGAAGTGATGTCTATTCCGACGTTGATTATATTTAAGGATGGAAAAGCCGCAGAAACCATGATTGGCGTCCAGTCAAAAAATATTTTAATGGATAAACTGAATGCAGTAATCGGTAAATAGTAATTGGTAATTAGTAAATAGTAAACAGTAAATATGAATAACCAATATGACGTGATAATCGTTGGCGGCGGGCCGGCCGGCTTAACGGCTTCAATCTATGCCTCTAGACGGAATTTAAAAACCTTGGTTATTGCCAAAGGCCTCGGCGGCCAGATGGCCATGACCAATGAAATTGAAAATTATCCGGGTTTGGATTTAATTAGCGGCGCTGATTTGGCGCAAAAAATGCAAAAGCAGGCGGAAAAATGGGAAACCAAGTTTGACTATAATGAGGTGGTCGCGATTAATAAAGTTGACCAAGGTTTTATCGTAAAAACCAATAAAGATGATTTTGAAGCCAGGGCCGTGATTTTGGCTTTTGGCCTGACGCCCAGGGATTTGGGCGTGCCCGGCGAAGAAAAATTAAAAGGCCGCGGCGTCGCCTATTGCGCCACTTGCGACGGGCCGTTTTATAAGAATAAAATTGTGGGCGTGGTGGGCGGCGGCAATGCGGCGTTAGAATCGGCGATTTATTTGTCCGGCATTGCTAAAAAGGCATACTTGATATATTTCAGCCCAAAATTCAACGCGGAAGGGTATTTGGTGGCCAAAGCCAAAGCCATTAAAAATATAGAATTTTTATGTTGCGCGCAGGTAAAAGAAATCAAGGGCGACAAAAAAGTTGAGTCAGTTATTTTAGCCGATATAGATGGCCAAACCAAATCAGCCGAAATAAAATTAGACGGACTATTCATTGAAATCGGCTATCAGGCAAAAACCGGCTGGCTTAAAGGATTTGTTGATTTAAACGAGCGGGGGGAAATTATGGTTAATCGCGACGGCGAGACCTCGGTTCCCGGTGTTTTTGCGGCGGGCGATTGCGCTGATTCCCGCTATAAACAAATTGTTATTTCCGCGGGTGAGGGCGCCAAAACGGCGCTTCAGGCGTATAAATATATTGTGGCCACCAGTGGCGGCCGATTACTTCCTGATTGGGGCAAGAGCAAAAAAATTGATGGTAATATTTTGGAATAAGATTATTCTTTTGCTCCTTTTTTTAGAAAAAAGGAGCGCAAAAAATCGCAGCTAGTAAAAAATCCAGACAAAACCAGGCGCTTCACAAAGCTAATTTTTTGATTCACTATTATTTTTTTAATGATTTTTTCAAGGAGAATAATAGTTCAGCAAAAAATTTGCCCATAATCCCGCCAAAGGCGGGATGGCAACGCTTTGTTCCGCTTGGTTTTGTTTCTGGATTTTTTAATGCTGCATAAATGCATAATACAAAATTTTATACTAAAATCAATGCCATTTATTTTTTTTAAGCGAAGGCTTATAATGGAATAGAATCTTAATTATGAATATCAAATACGAAAAACAATTGATAAATGATGGCTATAATTTTATTGCCGGCCTTGACGAGGCGGGCCGCGGTTCATGGGCCGGCCCGGTCGTGGCGGCTTGCTTGATTTTTGACTTAAAAATTCCTTTGGAAAAATTGTTAAAAATCAATGACTCCAAGCTTTTGACCATGAACATGAGAGAAAAGGCGTTTGACTGGCTAATTCAAAATTTTCAGTACGGCCTTGGCGTGGTTTCACATAAGCTGATTGATTCTTTGGGAATTGTGCCGGCAACCAAGATGGCCATGAAACAGGCCGTAGAAAATTTATCGGTCCAGCCGGATTATTTATTAATTGACGCGGTAAAATTATCCGAAATAACGATTCCACAAGAAAATATTATTAAAGGCGACCGGAAGATTTGGAGCATTGCCGCCGCCTCCATTGTCGCCAAAGTGGCGCGCGATAAAATAATGGCTGAAGAGCACGAAAAATTTCCGCAGTATGGATTTGACAAGCATAAGGGTTATGGCACGCGGTTGCATTATAAGATGCTTTGCAAGCACGGCATTTGCGAGATTCATCGGAAGAGCTATAAGCCGATTAAAAATTTGGCATAAAATTTTGTTTTTTTATTTATTTTTAGAGGGGAGTAGGGTGTTTTTTCTGCTCCTGGAATCGCAGAAAAAACGATTTATTTTATATGAAAAATACGCTATAATAAATAAAGTTAAACCCTGAACAAGGAAAGGATATGCCAGATATTACCAAATTTTTAAATAAAATCATTTGCGGGGATGTGATTGATATAATGCAAAAAATGCCGGACGGGTCGGTTGATTTGGTCGTGACTTCACCGCCTTATAACCTAAAAAATTCTACCGGCAATGGTATGAAAGACGGACGCGGTGGCAAGTGGGCAAATGCCGCTTTACAAAAAGGATATTCGCACTATAACGACAATATGCCACACAAAGAATATGTGAAGTGGCAAAGAGATTGCCTAACCGAAATGATGCGGCTAATCCCGGAGGACGGGGCAATTTTTTATAATCATAAATGGCGAGTTCAGGGCGGACTACTACAAGATCGACAGGATATTGTCAGTGGTTTTCCTGTTCGCCAAATTGTTATTTGGAAACGCGCCGGTGGACTAAATTTTAATGCTGGCTATTTTTTGCCGACCTATGAGGTTATTTATCTTATTGCTAAACCAAAATTTAAACTTGTGGAAAAAGCAAACGCTCACGCCGATATTTGGGAAGTGCCGCAAGAAATGAAAAATGGTCACCCCGCGCCTTTCCCCGTTAAGTTGATCGACAGAATTATTTCCGCAACAAATGCAAAAATTATTTTAGATCCGTTTATGGGTTCCGGCACAACAGCAATTTCAGCAATAAATTTTAATCGAGATTATATTGGGATTGATATTTCGCCGGATTATTGCGAGTCGGCAAGAAAAAGAATTAAACAACATCAATCGCAAACTAAACTATTATAAAATATGGTAAAACCAATTATTTATACAAAGCCGGCTTTAATAGCCAAACTCAAAGAAATCTCTGCAGTGGGATTTGTTCCAAATGCGCGGAAAGGCAATCAAGGTGGAATTGGAAATACGCTTGAAGATTTACTTAGTATAAAAGAAAATAATTTACCAATTCCAAATGCGGCTGAATGGGAATTGAAAGCTCAACGCTTAAATTCAACCTCTCTTACCACACTTTTTCATATTGAGCCGTCGCCTCGCGCAGTCAAATTTGTTCCGCAAGTTTTATTGCCACTTTACGGCTGGCCTCATCAAGAGGATGAAAGGAAATATCCAAAAGGTGAAATGAGTTTCAGACAAACAATTCATGGCAATTCTAGAAGCGACCGAGGATTTAAAGTTATTATTAATCGCAATGAACGAAAAATTCTAATCTCTTTTGATTCAAAAAGTGTTGATCCAAAACATAAGGACTGGCTCAAGTTTGTAAAAAAGAACGCCGGACTTGGCGAACTTAATCCACAACCATATTGGGGGTTTGATGATTTGGAACATAAGGCGGGGACAAAATTGCTCAATACTTTTTATGTACAAGCAGAAATGGAAGTCAGACGCAAAAAAGAATTTTACCACTATACAAAAGTAATAATGTTGCAGAAATTCAGTTTTAAAGGATTTCTGAAAGCGCTTGAAGAAGGAAAAATTCTTGTAGATTTTGACGCGCGCACCGGACATAATCATGGAACTAAATTTAGAATGAAGCAGGATTGTTTGCCGATGTTGTATAAAAAGGTAACAAAAATTTTATAGTGAATATTTTAAGTTTTATATTAATTAGTGGTATAATATAAACAAGCAGATAATTATTTAAGTAAAAATTTATGCCCGAAGCAATAAAAGAAGTAGTAAAATATGGCGGCAATGAGCTGATTAAGGCAGACATTTTTAAGAAAGCCGGCTTAGAGGCAGGTATGCGGGTCGCGGATTTGGGTTGCGGGAATTTGGGATATTTTGCCATTCCTTCGGCCAAAATTGTGGGCAAGAACGGCCTGGTCTACGCGGTTGATATTTTAAAGTCGGTTTTGGAATCGGTCGCAAATTTAGCCAAGCACGAGGGCTTGGAAAATTTAAAAACTATTTGGTCCAATTTGGAAATCGTGGGCGCCGCAAAAATTTCCGCCGAAAGCTTGGACGCGGCTTATTTAATCAATATTTTATTCCAATCGCGTAAAGACGACCTGGTAATCCAAGAGGCATACCGCCTGTTAAAAATCGGCGGGAAGCTGATTATTATTGATTGGAAGCGCGTGAGTACGCCCTTTGGCCCGCTCGTGGCTGACCGAACCAAGCCGGAAGAGATTAAGGGGTTTGCCCAG
>Ga0265296_1002778_pt1 | contig 17104 bp, 16 predicted proteins | sample MunlanPumphouse1_FD_189073 | JGI IMG/M metagenome (GOLD analysis project Ga0265296, IMG submission 189073) | Groundwater microbial communities from a municipal landfill in Southern Ontario, Canada - Pumphouse #1 | ecosystem: Environmental > Aquatic > Deep subsurface > Groundwater | place...
GATTCAGCAGGGAAAAGTATCCATTCCTCAGGAAGCGCTTCTTTCGATGATTGAAGGAGATAATTAGAGGAGCAACAAAGCACCGCCGATAATTGTAAGTATAATTCCCAATGCTCCAAGACCAACTATGATCTTCCCATCTCCGGTTGGGGGAAGTGTTAGACTAGGTTGAGAGGGTTGACCCAATTCAGAGCTAATTGTAATAGTTCTAGTACAACTATTCTGTTGAACGCTTAAATTATTATTATTGTCGGTTAAAATTGCGTAAGCAGTATAAATTCCAGAAGTTTTATAAGTATGAAATATCTGTGCGCTTACAGAGCTCGTTCCGATTCCGCCTCCTCCTGTTAAATCTTCAACTGAGTCTCCGAAGTTGAAGGAAATTTTACGAATAGTGCCGTCCGAGTCGCTTCCCGTTGCTGTAAATATGAGGGAGTAGGGAGCAGTCCCGCTTGTTAAGCCGTTGACCTCTAGACTTGAACAGACAGGAACAAGCGACGGGGATGGTAGTCCTCCCCCTCCAAGCCCTCCTCCAGCCCTAGGAGCCGCCGAAGTGGGCGTAGGCGATAGAGAGGATATAGTAGAAGGAGTTGCGGTTGGACTAAGGGATGGCGTTGGCGTAGTGCTTATTGCCGCAGAAGTAATAGCTACTGTTGCAGGACTGGTTGTTGACAATACATTTTCGCCTGTTTGATCTAAAGAGGCAATTGATAAGACTTGTGTACCTGATTCGAAAGTAATGCTGCTTGGATTATTGACATCTGTTGGGGATAAGGCTTTAAGTTTTAGTACTGCTATTTTAGTTTTATTTGCAATAATTCTTGTCGGATCGGCGCCACTAAATAGGGAAATGGATGCTGTTGTGGGCGTATATGTAGGGCCTTCCAATGTAGTTAAAGTATTTGATGAGCTTGAATTCGGCGCAAGGCTTCCGCTTACTATTGCAAATTTTGATGAGTCAAAATTAATAATTAATTTCACAAAAGAAACTTGATTTGCGCTCGGTCCGCTCCCGGGGTCCAATACAACTTCTATAGACAATGTATCGCCTACTTTTATTGTTGATGAGGCAGGTTCAAAAGAAAGAACAGTGGATGCAGCTGCCTTGCTGGTTATTTGTTGGCGTTTTTGAGCGATATATACAGAAAACGGAATTGCTACAAGAATTACTATTATAAAACCTAGTAAGAATATTTTTTTGTATGACGAAAAGACGGACATAGAAATCCTCTAAATTTATCCAGCACCTTTAAAAGCTTGCATAATTTATGAGCTAAATATTTATAAAAAGGTGCTGGATTTATCGTATATAGAAAAGAAGAGTATGTCAACTACGTTCATGCAAGCTGAACGTAGTCAACTCTTTATGCTTTAACCCTTGACAGTTTTTAAATTTTGTTGTATATTCTGTCAGTTACTTATGTCAAGCGATAATTTTTTAGATTTATTATGACAAAGAAATTAAGCATAAAACCACTTTTCGACAATGTTCTCATTAAACCCTTAGAGGCAGAAGCTAAAACTGCAAGCGGAATTATATTGCCAGATAGCGCAAAAGAAAAACCCCAAATAGGTTTAATTATGGCAGTCGGAGAGGGAAAAATTGGACCAAAAGGAGACAAACATCCTATTGTTGTTAAAATTGGGCAAAAAGTTATGTACAAAAAATGGGGCGGATCCGAAGTAAAAGTAGGCAACGAAGAGTGGACAATGGTTGGACAAGAAGACATACTAGCGGTCGTAAACTAATATGGCAAAACAAATTAAATACGCAGAAGAAGCAAGACAAGCATTGATGGCTGGGGTTAACCAGCTGGCTGATGCTGTTGTAACAACATTTGGTCCGAAAGGGAGAAATGTTGCCCTTGATAAGAAGTGGGGAGCTCCAAGCGTCATTAACGATGGCGTTAGTGTTGCCAAAGAAATAGAGCTCAAAGATCCATTTGAGAATATGGGCGCACAATTAGTAAAAGAAGCAGCGTCCAAAACCGCAGATGTCGCAGGTGACGGAACCACAACGGCCACTGTTCTTGCGAGAGAAATTGTTTCAGAAGGCATAAAAATGATTACTGCAAAAGCAAACCCAATACTGATGCGCAAAGGTCTGGAAAAAGCCAGCGAACACGTCGCCAGCGAACTTAAAAAAATGAGTAAGGTTCTTAAATCAACAGATTGGGCAAACGTAGCTATTGTTTCTTCCGGAGATGTGGAGCTTGGAAATTTAATTGCAGAAGCTCTTAAGAAAGTTGGTAAAGATGGGGTTGTAACAGTTGAAGAAGGAAAAGGATTATCAACAGAAATCGAATACAAAGAGGGAATGGAATTTGATAAAGGTTACGCCTCCGCATATATGGTAACGAATTCGGACAGAATGGAAGCGGAAATTGAAGATCCATACATTCTTATCACAGACAAAAAAATCTCAGCTCTCAATGAGCTCTTGCCTTTCTTGGAAAATTTGGTCAAAGTCTCCAAGAATTTGGTGATCATAGCAGATGAAATAGATGGGGAGGCTTTAGCAACTTTGGTAGTTAATAAATTAAGAGGAACATTTAATGCTTTGGCAATTAAAGCTCCTGGATTTGGAGATAGAAGGAAAGAAATGCTGGAAGACATTGCAATTTTGACAGGCGGAACTGTTATCTCAGACGACACAGGACGAAAATTTGACTCTGTTACTCTTGAAGATTGCGGACGCGCAGATAAGGTATGGGCAGATAAAGACAACTCAAGGATAATTGGGGGAAAGGGAGTTAAGGCAAAAATAGCTTCAAGAATTGCTCAAATAAGAAAAGCAATTGAAATTTCAACTTCAGATTTTGATAAAGAGAAACTACAAGAGCGCTTGGCAAAACTTTCCGGCGGAGTTGCAGTTATTAATGTTGGAGCAGCAACGGAGATTGAAATGAAAGACAGGAAAGAAAGAGTAAATGATGCGGTTGCGGCCACAAAAGCAGCTTTGGAAGAAGGAATCGTCCCCGGTGGAGCAGTTGCTTTATTGGACATTAGTAAAAAAATGGATATTAAAGATTTGGAAGATGCTGGAGCGAATAAGGATGTAGTAATAGGTTTTGAAATAGTAAAGAGAGCCTTGGAATCTCCTTTTGTTCAGCTGATGAAAAATTCCGGACTTGATGCGGGACAGCTGATTGCCAAAGCTAGAGAAGTAAGCGCATATGGGCAGGGTTTTGACATTATGAAAACAGATTCCGTAGAAAATGCAGTGCCGGTAGATATGCTTAAGGCAGGCATAATTGATCCAGTGAAAGTTGTCAGAACAGCGGTTCAGAATGCGATCTCAGTTGCAACTATGATTTTGGTAACAGAAGCTTTGATTACAGATATTCCTGAGAAAAAAGAAGCAATGTCGGGAATGCCACCGGGCGGCATGGGCGGAATGGATTATTAATCTTCTAATGTTGTCATCCTGAATTTATTTCAGGATCTTCTGATATAATCTTCTCGATGAAGGAAAACAAGCTTAAGGTGATAATCAATAAACCAGCTAATGAAATTTTTACATTTACATTAAATCCGAAAAATACCCCTCTTTGGATAGAGGCTATAACTAAAGAGGAAGTGAACGAGAGCCCTACGAAATTAGGAACGATTTATAGAAATGCCAATAAGAAAAATGATTGGTCGCAATATTCAGTAACCTCTTTTGAAAAGAATAAACTTTTCGTATTCACGTCGGAGAATAATAATTATCACTGTAAATACACATTAAGACCAATTGATAGAAATATTACAGAACTTGAGTATTATGAATGGGTAGATAAGGGAAGATTAAATGATCCATTCACTTTGAAAATATTAGAAAAACTTAAAACAGTTTTAGAAAAGTTTTGATCCGATTTTAGCTTTTTTATCAGGCTTGGCTAAGACGACTTGTCCTTCTTTATTCTATTTGTACTTTTGATCGCAAAAGTACCAAAACTCGTTCGCAGTGAAAGTCGCGCTTTGTTTCAGTGCTCACAAAAAATATTTGTAGATGTTATAATTATTTTCACTTTCGATATGAAAAGGGTTTTGTTGTTTTTAGCGCCTTTATTAATTGCAGTTTTAATTTTCTTTGGTGTCTTGTTTTTCCTGGATAGAAATTCCGGCAAGGGCGCACTTCAGGTAACTTCTCTGCCCAAAAGTAGAGTTTATTTAGAGAATAAATTAATAGGAACGACTCCTTTTTGCGCTTGTGATTTGGCACAGATGTTAGATGTTGGAGATTATAATGTTAAGTTAGTTCCACTGGATGTTAATTCTAGACCGTTTGAAGAAAAAATTACCATAAATAAATCGACTCTCACAGCTGTTGACAGAACTTTTGCTGACGACGGCAGTAGTGAAGGAAGTATAATAAGTTTGTCTTCACTTACTGACAAAAAAGATGTTGAAATTTTGGTAATTTCTTTACCGGATAAAGCAAATGTTTTTTTAGATAGCAATCCGGTTGGTGTTACGCCTTTACTCTTAGGGAATGTAAGTGAATCTGATCACGATCTGAGGCTTACACGCGATGGATACAGGGATAAGTCAGTAAGGATAAAAACTGCTTTAGGATTCAAGCTCACGTCTCTTGTTTTTTTAGGAGTGAATACTGATTTATCCAATCCTGCTATGGCATCTATTTCAGCAACGCCTTCTCCTGCAGTCGCAGTTGCCAACGTATTAATTCTAAATACCCCAACCGGATTTTTAAGAGTTAGAAAAAGTAATTCTATTTCCTCCGCAGAGATTGCACAAGTTAAGCCTGGAGAATCTTACGAACTCATAGAAGAGAAAGACAATTGGTTTAAAATAAAACTTACGGATGATAAAGTAGGCTGGATTAGCTCTCAATATGCTGTTAAAAAGTAATTTCAGGGACCTATAACGTAGATTATTGTAATTAACAAGAAAATCCATAAAATTACGGTTGTAAGCAAGGGCTTATCGGACGTTAGCACTCTTTCGGGACTTTCTCCTTCGTGCTTTTCATAAATATCCTGTAGGTAACGCATAAGACCATATACGACGGGAATTATTGTTATCATCAGCCATTTTCTTTGAAAAAATGCAGGCAGAAAGTCCGGCATAAATATGCTAAGTCCAAGATTAAATCCGCGTGGGTTTTCCAAAAAAGTAAAAAGAGTATAGGATACGAATGTAGATGTTGCGAAAATCGAAGCGTAGACATCTAGAAGTCTTTCTGAATAATGAGATAGGGTTTTCCTTATGTCAGAAATATTTACAGATTTGTTTTGAGAAACAAGGGTTAGCTCCGATCTTCTTTTTCCGATTGCCAGGAAAAGCGATAAGGAAATTGTTGTTAATAAAAGCCAGACAGAGATATGAACACCGCCAGCCAATTCCCCTGCATAAACTCTTAGAATATATACAAAAGCTATGGTCAAAATATCGATAATCGCAATTGGTTTTAAAACTGTTGAATAGAAAAACTGAATGGCTAGATATATCATACCCAATATGAGAAATGCCGGATTTACCAAGAGTCCCAACAGGAAAGAAGATATTATCAAGATAAGTGCAACTACCAAAGCGTAATGTACTGACAAAGTTTTGTTGGCAAGAGGCCTAAATTTTTTAAATGGATGAAGCCTGTCCTTTTGTATGTCAAAGATGTCATTGATTATGTAACTTGCGGAAGAAAGACTGCAGAATACTATAAATGCAAGAAATACTTTTTGAAAAACTTGCCCTTCAAATAGACTGCCGGCAAATGTTATTGCGGCAAAAATAGCTGTATTTTTTATCCACTGCCTTGGCCGTAGCAACTTCAAAGTGTTATAGGCGATCTTTATCATAAGTCTTATTTAATATGCGATGTAGGAAGAGCAGTGTTCCGCCAACGATAATTAAAAGCATTATAATTGCAAAAAGTTTCGCTGTACTTGACAAAACTAGAGCAAGTGCCCCTAATATAGCAGAGAATATCCAATAAAACAATGCAATATGTCTTTGGCTAACCCCAAAACTTAAAAGAAGATGATGGAGATGTTTTTTATCATGCCAGAATGGGGATCGTCCTGACAAAAGACGCCGTATTATTGTAAAAAGTCCATCCATCATCGGAACTCCCATTACAAGAATTGCTGTTGCTAGTTTTGCTCCGGAAAGAATAGATACAGCGCTTAAGAGGAGGTAAATTGCAGTTGCTCCATATCCTGGAAATATTTTTGCGGGATGAAAATTAAATAATAAAAATCCTAAGGATGCACCCGCTATCATAAATGATAAGTCTACGCTTATCTGACTGAACGAATCGGATCCGGCAAATCGAAGACTAAGAAATCCAATTGTTATTGCAGAGATTGCCACAATTCCCGGCATCTGACCATCAACCCCCTTACTCCAATTTAACATGTTCATTACCCAGATAATCCAAAGTATTGCGATAATGTCCGAAAGAACAATTGAAAGATGTATTCCTAAAAAATCAAAAGGGAAAATTATTGAATTTAAATAAAGTATTCCCCCAAAAGGATTTGTTATGAAAGAGATGGTAACTCCAGACCATACAACAATCAATGCAACAATTATATTTCCAATAAAACGTATATAAGGAGAAATGTCATATTTATCATCAAGAACCCCAATTAAAAGTGCGATGAGACCAGCCGCAAAAAGAGCAACTACGATTTTGGTAAGAGGCAAAAAAAATATTCCAGTTAGGGCGATACCGATAAAAAGAGGAATCCCTCCTCCGCGAGGAATTATTTTTCTATGAATTACGCCTGGATGCTTGTGTGTTTTAGGGTCATCAAGAAGACCCATTTTTCTTATAAGAACTAATGATATTGGAGTTAGAATAGTTGTTATAAGAAAAGCGATTATTAAAGGAAAAAATATTGTCATTTTTAAATTATTAACGTAATGGTTTTTACGATAAAAAGAAAAGTTAGAATTCCCGTAAGAAGGCTGATAGCTGCAAGCATACGGGAAATAAGAGGGATTTTTTTATAGATGGAGTTACTTATAAATATATTTATTGTAAAGATTAATAGGGATATTCCAACTGGAATAAATATTGTAAATGTATCTCCCAGTCTTTGTTCTCCCCAAGGCAGTTGGTTAAAAATGGGAATGAATGGGGGAAGTTTTCCATAAGAAAATAAAATATAAATAACAGTTGTAATTATAAAAGAAATATTTATAAGGTAGGCCGAAGTTATAGTTTTGTCGCCTTTTATGTCTTTAAAAAAATCTTTCATAAACTGTAGCATTATTAATATTTATACGTCTTGAATAATTTATTAAAGGAAAAGGAATTGAACTAATGTTTGTCATTACGACAATAAATTTTGGTTTTGTTTTTTCTATTGTTGCCTGAGTATTTATCAGTCCATCTTTATAATTTGACATATGGTAGGCAACAATATATTTTGTTGGGGCAACTACGCCAACCAGCTGATACAATTGAGCGTTATTTCCCCAAACAAAAATAGTATCATTTTTGGCAAGTTTGGGCTTAATAAAACGCGCTATTTCATAGTCGAATGGGGTGTTCCGGTCAAAAAATGTCTGGTATGATGCCATTGTTTTTTTCCCAAAAACATAGGAGATGAAGTTTTGATAATAGCTAATACTCTTATTAAAGTTGGGTATTCCAAAGGTTTTAGTTATTGCCAATAAGGCAATAATAAAAAAGACGGCAATTATCCTTTGATATTTCTTATCAAACAAGATAAGCCCTGTCATAAGAGATAAGCTTGGAATTAAAACTAAAAGATAATGGGTGTATGGGCGCTGGGAAAAAAATGCGTTAAATAGTGAAAAAGCAAACCAAATTGACACAAAAAGCGTTGTATGATTAAGCTTTTTTCTTTTCACTAATGCAAAAAGAAGAAATCCTCCTAAGATAACTAATTTTATGAAAAGAAGGATAGGTAGACTTCCGATTTTATTCCCATAACTTACATAAGAAATGTTGGCAATAAATGCTGCTTTTACAAAATCTATAAATGTGCCATTAAGAAGAAGAAATAAACTTACTAAAAAAAGAGGCAGAAAAAAACCGGCAAGAACAGAAAGCAATTTAGCGTCTTTTTTAAAAGAATTAATATTCAAAATAAAGTAAAAAACAATAAAAGCGCCAAAATCAAAAACAGCAACAATCTTGAAAAGAAACGCAATTCCCAAAAACAGACCCGAGATAAAAAACTTTTTTTGACTTACTATCAGGAATGCAGAGGCAATAATTGGTAGTAACATAAAATTTTCTGCATTTGCGATATTTCCTTCAAGCGTTGGAAGGCCAAATAAAACCGCAAATATAAATGTTGTTAGGATGGGAATGTTATTATTGTTTTTGACATTTTTAAAAAGTTTTTTAGATAAAAAGAAAAACATCATTACAGCAAGAACTCCAAATATGGCAGAGACAAGTCTTATTGTAAATTGATCAGACTGAAGAATTGCGTACAGCCAATATAAAAGCGGGAGTTTATTATCAAATATTTCTGCATATAATAATTTTCCATTATTTAGTGAGTTTCCAATTACTTGATAAATTCCTTCGTCCCCGTACCAAATTGGTTCAAAAAGCGAGGGGAGCCTTAAGATAAAAAATAAAAATGAAGTGAATGTAACAAACCAAAACTGCTTACTTACCTCAAGTCTTTTTAGAATCTTCATAGCTTTTCCGTAACTTTATATTCTAGTCTTTTCCCTCTTATTAATTGAGTATGGGAAATTAAGGCAGGGAGAGTTGAAAGGAAGAATCCGACAATTGGAAGCATCAGGAGCTGAAGGGGAAATAGAAATTCTCTAAATTTAGAAATGTTAGGATTTTTTGGTCTATTTCTAAAATCAATTATTACCATTGCGAATAATGCAACAAGACATGATGTCAGTATTAATCCAGCCAAGCTTGGAAGGCTGTAGCCAAGAGTTGTCCTTTGAAAAGCAGGATTTATAAAAGGAATAATGTTTGCTGCAATAGTGATTATAAACCAATTAACCGGCCACAGGAAATGGTCCAGAAGAACATTGTATAGCATAATTGTTTTTCTCAAAAAGGGAACATTGGGGATTGTGAGCCACCATTTTATATACAAATGATCATCAGATGCCCCCCAAGACCAGCGTCTTTCCTGCTGGTATTTATTTTTCAGGCTTTTTATGTAGCTTGAGGACAAGGGAGCATCCATAGAAGTTTTCAAAAATATCGGCTCTATCCAAACTTTACCCTGAAGCTTGTAGAAAGCTTTAAAGAAGATTCTATAATCTTCAGGAATAACATCTGTATCCCAAAAATCAATTCGTTTCAGAAGCGAAAAAGAAAGAGAATATGTTGAATTGGAAATCAAGCGGTCTTTCTGAACAAGAAGGGCTGTTCTCCAAAGGCTTCCAAAAAAAGCGATAATTCTAATTGGGGCAGGAACGGTCCAGAAATTATTGTGATTTACATTGGCTGACTGCCAAAATTTATGATACCTATTGTTGTCGGTTAGGAATTCATAAGAGAGGTAGGAAAAGTATTGTTTATCAAAAACAGAATCTGCATCTACGGAAGATACTGTTGCAAAATTGATGTCAATAATTCCTGTTTCTATGAGTTTATGATATGCTTTTTTGGAAGCGTACGATTCATTGGATGATTTTCCCTTGACTTCACCATCCAGATCAGAATGATAAGTCGCGAAAATATCGCCAAAGGTATTTTTGAATTCTTTAATGATAGAATTTGCTTTTCTCATTCCGTCTTCTTCTCTTTTTTCCATTCCTAAAACAACAAAGATTTGCTTTGCGGGCATTGTTTGTGAAGCAATAGAGGCAACAGTCTGTCTTAATTTATTTAGATTTTCTTTGTAATTAGGGATTATTACTACATGATTAACTTTCCTGGCCGCAGGTAATTTTTTAAGTTTTTTTAACCAGTTTATCTGTTCTGCGTTTTTGATTTTTTTTGAAGCCACATATGCATTTATTGCTAAGGAGAATGATTTGTAGAACCAATAAACGTCAAAAAATAGGATAAAATATGCAACAATATAGGGTATCAAAAATGAGCCCCAAATTGGGAAAAGAATTAAAGTCCAAGATACCATTCCCGGAAGGAGTTCTAGTCCACGTCTGGTTTTTATCGGGTATCGTGTAAATACTTTTTGAAAGAAAGCAGTCATAGTTTAAGAAATAAGCAACAAGAGACAAGAAACAAGCTATAACTTAAAAATCTTCATTGTATTTTCTGTTGTTTTTGCTTCCAAATCCTGAAAAGTTGTGCCTTTTATTTTGGCTATAAATCTGGCTGTAATTATAGCATACTCAGGCATGTTTTTGCTACCCCGCTTGGGTTCCGGAGCTAGATAGGGACTATCCGTTTCAACCACAATCCGATCAATCGGTGCGTATTTTACCAGGTCTTTTAGCTCCGTGTCTTCTCCCGGAGCTAAACCATTATAGGTTATATTTCCGTCAAATCCTACATAAAATCCTAAATTCAACACTTTTTTCAGCAAATCCAAGTTTCCGGACATGCAATGGAACATTCCGGGAGGATTTAAGAGATAGGATTTGTGATTCATAAGTATATCTATTATATCTTTGCCTGCTTGGCGGTTATGGATTTGTAAAGGCAATTTAAGTTTATATGCCAGCTCAATCTGCTTGATAAATACTTCTTTTTGCAATTTAGGATCGACAATCGCATTTGATTTATAACTAAAATAGTCCATGCCTACTTCGCCTATTCCTATAACCTTAGGTTTTCTGGCGAGTTTTTCCAATTCCTCAAGCCATCCTTCTTCGGGTTTATCCGCATGATGAGGATGAACTCCGACAATTGCATATAAATTTTTATACTCTTGCGCCAAATCTACAGCAAGCTTACTTGAGTCAATTTTGGTTCCGACATTGATTATCTTTGTAACGCCATCCGCGAAAGCTTGTTTAATCACCGAATCATAATCTTTTTCAAAGCTATGGAAATTCAAATGACAATGCACATCAACCATAAATTAATTATATCCTAATTTAGATTCTAGGAAATAGAGGTTTTTGAGAGGTGATTCTATTCACGCTCAACCCCTGGGGTCGGAAGCTAAAGCAGTTGTTTATTTTGCAATTGCAATTACGTCAATTTCAATATCAATTCCAGTGATTGGTGATTGCGCTTGAATCGAAGTTTTTACAGGTTCTTGACCGTTTGTAAAATATTGTTTATAAATTTCGTTGATTTCTTTTCGGTCATTAATATTTCTGAAATATATAACAGTTTTTACAATGTTATTCATCGTGCACCCGCATTGCGATAGAAGAATTTTTATATTTTCCATAGTTCTCTTTGTCTGCTCTTTAATATTTCCTTTAATAATTTCTCCTGTTTTAAGACCTGTTGATAATTGACTGCTTAAAAAAATAAAATTTCCAGCTTTAACCACATGATTGAATCCTGTGATAGGTTTTTTTACATCTACTAAATTTACGATTTGTTTTCTCATACTAAATTAATCTTGGAAACAGAAGTTTTTCGCTCTTTATTTTTGGACCTTTAAATTGTTCTTCAATTTTTTCAGCAGTTTCAGGAAGAAAAGGTTTTAGCGCAAAAGCAATTTTTCTTATGTCTCCAGTAATTTTTGTCAAAAGGAGATTCGCTTGATCAATAGGTAAAGACCAAGGTTTTCTATTATTAATCTCAACGTCTAAAGTTTTTATATCTCTCCAAATATTTTCTAAAGCTACATTGAATTGAAAGCTTTCAAGAAATTCATGATATCCATTTTCTAAAGCATATGGAATTTTAGGAGGAATAGTTGAGGATTCGGTATTGTTATTTTCGCATAATTTAGCAACGCGAGAAATTAAGTTTCCCAAGCCATTCGCCAAATCCGCATTGTAGGTTTCTTTGAATTTTTCTTCTGAAAAATCTCCGTCAGAAAATGGAGATATTTTTGCAAGCAGATAATATCTCAAGGCATCTGTTCCATATTTTTCAATCAAAGGAATTGGATCTAAAACATTGCCGGTTGTTTTGGACATTTTCTGTCCGTTTACTGTTATATATTCATGAACAAATATTTTTTTGGGTAGTTCTAGTCCGGCTGATAATAAAAATGCAGGCCAATATACTGCATGAAAACGGGTGATTCCTTTTCCCATCACATGAACATCCGCCGGCCACCATTCTTTTTCTTTTCTGTCTTCAACTCCGCTTCTGTAAATATTCAAAGCGTCGAACCAAACATACATTCGTTGTGTTTCATCTCCCGGAATTTTTACTCCCCAATTTTTAGCGCGTTCATTGCTTCTTGAGACGCTAATATCTTTGAGTCCTCGTTTCACAAAAGCAAGAATTTCATTTTTTCGGTGCTCCGGTACAATTTGAAGTGTGCCGGATTCAAGAAGATCTTCTATTTGTTTTTGGTATTTTGATAATTTGAAAAAATAATTTTCTTCAGAGATTTCTTCAAGTTTTTTTCCGGGATGCTCAAAACATTCTCCGTTTTCATTTAGCTCTTCTTTCTCGTAAAATTGTTCGCAGTCTACGCAATATAATCCAGTATATTTTTTCTTATAAATATCTTTAAGGCATTGTTTCCATAATTTTTGTGAGGATAAGTGATGTTTTGGATTACTTCCTTTTTGGAAGACATCAAAATTAACACTAAGTTTTTTCGCCAAATCTTCAAAAAGTTTACTGTTCTTGTTTACTAATTCCTGCACAGAAATATTTTCTTTTTCAGCAGCCCGAACATTTTTCAAAGCATTCTCATCTGCTCCTGACAAGAGTAAAACTTCGTCTCCCAAAATCTTATGATAGCGTGCTATTACATCTCCCTCCACAAATTCAAAAGCATGACCAATATGAGGCCGCGCATTAACATAGGGAATAGCGGTTGTAATATAAAACTTGTTCACTTAGTCATTTTATCAGAGCATTGGAATTCAAGCAATAATTCCCCCGGAGTCTAGCACTACATAGTGATATACTCTATGCGCGTTTTTTGAAGAAAAGCTCCAGGCTTATGTAAAGAGCGAGAAGAAGAAGGAGGAAATAAGGACTATTTAGATTAAGTAAGCGGAAGACAAGATAGATTATTGTTAATGTTGCAATAAGCGCTGCCCTGCGGAAACTGCGGAGAAAATAAGAGATAAAAGACAAAAGGAGAGTAAAGAACAATAAAAAGAAGATAGGTAAAATTGAAAATTGAAAATTGTAAATTAAAAATTGGGCTGAGGGGGAATAAGAAAGGATTAAAAAAATGATGCCCACCAATAACAAAAAACTAATAACTAATAACCAAATTGGTCGTTTTCTTCGATTCATAGATTCGATTAACTCACTATGACCCTGAGCGTTAGTTGAAGGGTCATACTTTAAGTTTACCACAAGTTTACTATAGACCTCTTGACCCCACCAATTTTAGCATTCGCCTTAGACTTGATCTCCACTACGTCGCTTACTTGCTCCCGAGGTTTGTATCCTCGCGTCGCAAGAGCGCGTGTACGGGATCTGCGCCCCACCTATAGTAAGGGTGGGGCTTGACATTAATTAGCAGTCGTGGTATATTATCTGCTAACCACAGTACAATTCTTACTTGCTCGCATGGTCTACGTCCATGCCTCGCAAGGGCGAATATACGTGGCAGGCACTAAAAATTCTATGCATGATTTAACGCAAAGACAAGTTGAAATTTTAAAAAGCCTCATTGAGGAATATATAGCTACAGCAGAGCCTGTAGGTTCTGAGACTTTAGAGAAAAAATATAGCCTTAGCGCTTCTCCTGCAACAATCCGAAATGAAATGGTTAGTCTTACCAAATTAGGATATCTTAAAAAGAATCATACTTCTGCAGGCCGTATGCCTACTCCGGCGGGAATGAAATTTTATGTAAAGCAGCTCATGAAAGAAAAAGACCTATCTGTGACTGAAGAAACAGCAGTTAAGGAAAGTCTTTGGGATTACCGCGAAAAAGAAGACAAATTTTTGCGGGAAATGACCAAATCTTTGGCTAACAAAACCAAAGCTTTGGCAATCGCGACAACTGCAGACGGAAATGTTTATTGTGCTGGATATGCCAATATTTTGGATATGCCGGAATTTTTTGATATTGATGTGATGAAGACTTTGCTTGCAACTATGGATGAGTTTGAAGTCTGCCGGAAATTTTTCGCAGATATAGTGTCCGAAGATGTTCAGGTGCTTTTGGGCGATGAACTAGGCCCAAATATGCAGGGACCTTACGGATTTGTTTTTACTCATTACAAAACTCCAATGCAATTAACCGGTGAAGTTGGAGTTCTAGGACCAAGCCGTCTTAATTATACGCAAATTGTTCCAACAGTCAGATATTTTGGCGATCTAATTGAAGAAATAGCAAAAGGTTGGTAAACTATTAGGATGGATAAGAATGATAATAAAGATAAGGAAGTTAAAAAAGACGAGGTTGTACATTTAAAACAAAAAATTTCGGAGCTTGAAAATCAAGTAAAGCGGACTTTGGCAGATTATCAGAATCTGGAAAAGCGGGTTGCAGAACAAAGAAGAGATTTGATTATTAATGCGAACAAACATTTACTCTTGCGCTTACTGCCAGTTTTAGATACACTAATGTTTGCGCTTTTACACACGAAAGATAAAGGTTTGGAATTGAGCGTGCAGCAATTTTTAGACACGCTGAAAGCAGAGGGAATAAAAAGGATTGAGACAAAAGACAAAGTGTTTGATCCGAAATTGATGGAATGCGTTGAGGCAACAGAAGGAGAAGAAGGAAAAGTAATTTCAGAGGTTATGGCAGGATATTTATTAAACGATGAAGTTCTAAGACCGGCAATGGTTAAAGTAGGAAAGAAAGAGATTCTGAAACAAGTTCAGGATGACAAAGATAAAAAAGTAAATTAAAAATATATGGGAAAAATAATTGGAATTGATTTAGGTACAACGAATTCAAAAATAGCAGTCATGGAGGGTGGAAGCCCGAAGGTAATTCATTCGGCTGAAGGTCGGAATGTGATTCCATCGGTTGTTGATCCCATTACTCATGTTGTCGGGGATGTTGCGAAACGCCAGTTGGTGCTTAAGCCCAAGGAGACAATCTATTCGGTCAAAAGATTAATGGGGCGAAAATTCAGTGATTCGTCAGTTCAGTTTGACATGAAATGGTTGCCGTACACAATTAAATCCGGTCGCGACGGTATGGCTGTAGTTGAAGTAGCCGGCAGAACTTTCACTCCTCCGGAAATCTCAGCCATGGTTTTGCAAAAAGTCAAAGCTGATGCGGAAAGTTATCTTGGGGGAAAGGTAACGCAAGCAGTCATTACAGTTCCCGCATACTTCGATGATTCCCAGCGTCAGGCTACAAAACAAGCCGGAGAAATTGCCGGACTTGAGGTTTTAAGGATTATAAACGAGCCGACGGCAGCCGCTCTTGCCTACGGACTTGATAAGAAAAATGCTCATACAATTGCGGTTTATGATTTGGGAGGCGGAACTTTTGATATTTCGATACTTGAATTAGGAGAAGGAGTATTTGAAGTTAAATCAACTAATGGAGATACACATTTGGGTGGAGATGATTTTGATCAGGTAGTAATTAGTTATCTTGCTGATGAGTTCAGGAAGGAACACGGCATTGATTTGAGAAAAGACCCTCAAGCGTTGCAACGGCTGAGGGAAGCTGCTGAGAAAGCCAAAATTGAATTAACCAGCGCGCAGGAAGTTCAGGTCAATCAGCCATTTATAACGCAAGGCAAAGAAGGTCCCGTACATCTAGCAATGACTTTAACCCGCGCAAAACTGGAGCAATTAATAGACGGACTTGTGCAAAAAACTCTTAAACCCACGGAACAGGCTTTGAAAGATGCCGGCATCAAAGCTTCTGATGTGGATGAGATAGTTATGGTCGGTGGAATGAGTAGAATGCCAAAGATTGTTGAGGCTGTCAAGAAGTTTTTTGGAAAAGAACCAAATAAATCAGTTCACCCGGATGAGGTAGTTGCAATAGGAGCTGCTATTCAGGGTGGAGTTTTAGGCGGAGAAGTCAAAGATGTTTTGCTTTTGGATGTCACGCCGCTTACATTGGGAATTGAAACATTGGGCGGAGTTTCAACGCCTTTAATTTCCAAAAATACCACAATTCCAACCTCCAAATCTCAGGTCTTCTCAACAGCTGCAGACAATCAAACTCAAGTTGAAATAAATGTTTTGCAGGGAGAGCGCCCGATGGCAGCAGATAATAAAAGTCTTGGACGTTTTATACTGGATGGAATTCCTCCGGCTCCCCGTGGTGTTCCGCAAGTTGAAGTGACATTTGATATTGATGCCAACGGAATACTGAACGTAAAAGCCAAAGATAAAGCAAGCGGAAAAGAGCAAAGCATTAAAATTACAGGTTCAACGGGTTTATCTAAAGATGAAGTCGAGAAAATGACCAAGGAGGCAGAAATGCACGCTAAAGAAGATGAGGAGAAAAAAGAAAAAATTGAAGCGAAAAATATGGCAGATTCCTTGATCTTTACAGCGGAAAAAAGCCTTAAAGATGCGGGAGATAAAGTTCAGGCAGATCTCAAAAAGGAAGTTGAGGATAAAATAGTAGAGCTGAAGAAGATTTTGGATACGGGAACAAAAGAAGATTTGGAAGCAAAAACCAAAGATCTTTCTGACAGTCTTCAGAAAATAGGACAGGCAATGAGTCAGCAGTCAGGCAATCCTTCGGCAAGCTCAGGACCTTCGGCAAGCGACAAAAAACAAGAAGAGCAAAAGGAAGAGAAGAAGTCAGACAAAGAAGAGCCGGTTGAGGGAGAAGTCGTAAACTAAATTTCTAATTTCTAATTTCTAATTTCTAAAGCCGAGGAAGACTCGGTTTTGATGTATAATAGGAGCCTATGGCAGACGCAAAAGATTATTATCAAACATTGGGAGTGACCAAATCCGCGACTCCGGAGGAGATAAAAAAAGCTTATCGTAAACTGGCCTTGCAGTATCATCCCGACCGAAATAAAGGAAAAGATACAGAGGCAAAATTTAAGGAAGTTGCCAAAGCCTACGAAGTCTTGTCTGATCCGCAAAAAAGGCAAACTTATGATCAATTTGGCCATGCGGCTTTTGAGCAGGGTGCGGGACAAGGTCCTTTTGGCGGAGCCGGCGGACCATTTGGTGGTGCAC
>Ga0265296_1002779_pt1 | contig 17101 bp, 17 predicted proteins | sample MunlanPumphouse1_FD_189073 | JGI IMG/M metagenome (GOLD analysis project Ga0265296, IMG submission 189073) | Groundwater microbial communities from a municipal landfill in Southern Ontario, Canada - Pumphouse #1 | ecosystem: Environmental > Aquatic > Deep subsurface > Groundwater | place...
GCAAAGAAATGATTAGCTTTCTGTTAAGAGCCCTTGCCACCCGATCGAGCAACTCAAGTGATGGCATACGCTTATCCCGGGGACTTTCCAGCCTTGAAATTACCTGCTGGGATGTCTTAATCTCCTTAGCGAGCTGTGCTTGCGAGATATGCTGAGCCTTTCTCAAAAGGGCTATTTCCTGAGCAAGTATTCTCTTGGCTTCAGCCTTATCGAAGCAAATTCTGAATTCCTTGTCTTTCAACTGCCGGTAAATATGTTTATCAAGATCACTTTTCATTTTCCTGCCCCCCTCAATTGTTTCATTCTCTGTTTTGCCGTCACCATTTCATTCACGGGCGCCCTTGAAGTCTTTTTTAGATAGGCATGGAGCAAAAACATTTCGTTGCCTTTCAGAACGACATAGAATATTCGGTGCTGATTGCCATGCGTCTTTATTTTTAGTTCCCATAATTTGCCTTCTATCTGCCTGAATTCAACTCCGACGGCATCGGTCCCATGTTGCTGTATGCCTTTAAGCGTAGCGAGTATTTCTGCTCTTTCTTCCTTGTTGTCTATGTCATTAATGTATTTCTCTACGGGCGCTTTTCCTGATGGATTCCGCCAGTAGTTGATGATAAATTTCATATATTGACTATACATCCATATGGATGTATAGTCAATATATGTGTTCTCTCGTTTGTGTGCGGTTTCCACTCAAAATTATCAGTTGAAGTCCGCACCTCCTGGTGGGCTTTAGAATGCGTTCCTTTCAGGAAGGAGGCGACAATATATATTTCAGGAATAGGTTTATGTTTCAGAAGGTTCTTTCGGCAGGTTTCTCAGATTGTTTATATACCTCGCCTCATTAAATGGAACCTTATGTTTCATCACATAAAATACTTCAACCGCAAGAGCTTGTCCTATATATTGTTTAGCTTCAAATTCAGAATACCCTTCATCCATTAGACGTTTCAAATTAATTGCTGTTTCGGCTGGATCATTAGCTTCGATTTGGTTATCTATCACTTCAAAGATAGCGTTTCGTAAATTTTCGTTGACTTTCATTTTTGTCGGGTATAATTATCTCTTGAAATCCTATAAATTATAACAAATTCAGAGGGAAAAGAGGGGACTTTCTTGAATAATTAAACTTATCATTTTTCCTTTTCAGCATGTAGTTAGGGGATTAGGGACGTTAGGGATTAGGGACGTAGTTACAAACAATGATTAATTTTGACAAACACAATGGGGATGATTAAAATAGAACCATGCCACGGCAAGCCCGATTAGATATTTCCGGAGCCCTGCACCATGTTATGGTAAGGGGGATAGACAAGATGTCTATTTTTAAGGACAACGGGGATAAGGAAAAGTTTCTTCAAAGACTCGGAGAAAATATAAATAAAGGAAGCGCTTTTGTTTATGCATGGGCGGTAATGGACAATCATGCACATCTTCTCTTTAAGAGCGGCAAACAGGGCGTCTCCGAAGGCAGTTAGTGAGCGGAATACGTGCAAAGATTGCATATCGCAGCAGAGAAGAACTTGGATTATCCGCAGCCGAAATAGCTCGTCATACAGGTGTCTCAACATCGGGTATTACAAGGGCGATTGAAAAGGTTGTCAAAGAATAATAATAATAATAATTATTATTATTATAACTCACTGTCAGTAACTACGTCCCCAAAATCCCGTATATCGACGCTCTGCGGTCTCTGCCGCAGGGTTCTTCACAATTCCTTCATCTTTTCTTCATAGTTTCTTCCCATTTTTAAATTAAACTTTAAGATCATGAAGACAAAGATAAACCATGAAGGATTTACAAAATCTGTCGGGAACGGGTCTTTATCCTCTGCAATTCCTATTGTGCTTTTATCCGTTTCTGCTAAGCTCTAATCAGCAAAACTGATCTACTGATTCCTGTTTATATTCTTTCCGCCTGTAGACCGGCGGCTGTCAAAAACTAAGACACAGGAGGCAAATAATATGTTTAACGGCATAAAGAATATTGTTTACCACATATTAATATTTATCTTGAGCGCTGCTATTGCGCTTTCATTGCCTTATACGGGGAAGTTTATTGCAGACAATTACGTGACCTACTGGTCGCTCATCGAAAGTAATAAGACGTTCCTCATTTCTGTGGAGATCGCGATTGCAGTGCTTCTGATCATGTTTTTTAACTTTTTGGTGAAGAGTTGGAAAGACAGGAAATTCTCTAAAATGGCTAGGATTGATATGGGCCTTGTTCTTGCGGCAGATGCAAAAAGTCTTCAAAAAAGAAAGAAGGTGAAAGAGTTCAAGGAACAGGAGGGCTTTGCACGGGATGTGCTGTTGATCAGTTCAACTGGCTTCGAGACATTTGTAAACCCTGAGGGGGACTTGCACCGGGTGATACAAAATTGCCGCGCAGCAAAGATAATGCTTCTGAAACCCCTGGGTGAAGGGGCCTGTGTCCGTTCAAAAAGCATCCCTGACCCTGAAATTACACCCGAAAGTTACAGGGGCGAAATAATAAGGAGCATTGATTTTTTAAAAAATCTTAAAGCTTTACAGAAAAACATAAGACTGAAGCTGTATGAGGAGACACCATTGCTTAAGCTTGCCGTCCTCGGAGATTATCTCTTTATGAAGTATTATCACTCGGTACTGAACGAAGAGGACATACCTGAATATATTTTTAAGCATTCTCCAAACCACAACAGTCTGTTCGATCTCTTTTATCAGATTTTTCTTTCGAAATGGCGCGATCCGGATATCCCGGAATACGCTTTTGATACCGACGAGCTGATATACAGGGATACCTGCGGGAATGAGGTCAAAAGAGAGAAGCTTGACGGGTTTATCTCGGATCAAAGAAACACCGGAGAGAAAGCGAAGATAGAAGCTGAACATGTGACGAGAGACAAGGCAGAAAACGCCGGACGCCTCAAGTCTGATCTTTTCTCATTGGTATCTCATGAACTGCGTACACCGCTGGTCAGTATCATCGGCTATAACGATCTTCTGCTCGATGGAGTAACCGGAAGCCTGAAGGAAGAGCAGGTCGATGCCTTGAGAAAAATAGATAAAAATTCGAAGAAATTGCTTGAGATCATCAATTCGATGCTCGAAGTCAACCGCCTTGAAGCGAAAGCACCGGAAATCGCAGAGGTCGATTTGCCTCAGCTCATCGAAGAGATTAAAATGGAAAATAAGAGTCTGATCGAAAGCACAGGTCTTGATTTTGTGTGGAAAATTGATCCCGGTTTGCAATCTATGGGAACGGATGCAGGAGTATTGAAAGCCATTCTTGTTAACCTGATCAGTAACGCCGTAAAATTCACAGAAAAAGGCAGCGTAACCGTTGATATTCATAGGAGTGATAGCGGAGTTGAGTTTAGTGTAATCGACACCGGCATCGGCATTGCGCCGGAAGAGCTTCAGAATATCTTTGAACCTTTTCACCAGTTAGAAAACCCTCTCACCCGTCAGCATGAAGGAATAGGATTGGGGCTGTATATTGTCAGAAGACTGCTCGACTTTCTGGGTGGATCGATTAAGGTCGAGAGCGAAGTCGGGCGGGGAACTATATTCAGAGTCCGGCTTCTCGTCGCGGTAGAAATACATGCAGCGAAATGACAAGAAAGATTCCGGACAGGGCCGGAATGACAAAAAACCGATCAATGCCCGAATTTACAACAGATACGAATTAGCCCCGGATCGGCAAAAAGAGAGGAGGTACTAATGGATTGGATCATGCAATGGTCAATAAATACTTTTTTTATCTTTTATGGCCTGGCCTTTTTCGTGATGGGGATTATCATTTTGCTCCAGCCGAAAAAGGGGAGCGCCTTTAAACTTGCGGATATTCTGTGGCTGTTGGCATGTTTTGGGTTGATTCATGGGATAAATGAATGGCTGAGTATGTGGGTAATTATTGAACCCCAAAGCAGAACGTTAGATTTGGTTAAGATGTTTTGCCTTATCAGCTCTTTCATTTTACTTTTTGAATTCGGCAAGCGGCTTCTTATAGAAAGTTTTTCTGAAAGAATATCCAAAGGGCAAAAAAAGCTCGCAGGGTATTTCACTTGGGGGATATATCTGGCTGGAGGCCTTATTATCTTATTTAGTTCCGTCTCCGAATATTCCGATTTCTGGATAGCGGGAGGCATATGGGCAAGGTACCTGCTGGGATTCCCAGGCGCTCTTTTAACCGGTGTCGGCCTTCTTTCTTATTACCGGCATGAAGAAAGCCTTTTAAAGGAGGCTGAGGCAAGGAATTATTTCTTATGGTCCGGTTTATCATTCATTATTTATAGTATCTTAAGCGGATTGATTGTCCCCAGGGGAGATTTTTTCCCCTCAAACTGGCTCAATACCGATTCATTCTTAGAGACCGCGCATATGCCGGTACAGGTTGTAAGGGCTGTTTTGGCAATAATTATTACTATCACTGTGACCGGGATGATGAGAATTTTCGAATGGGAGACTAAAAAGACGCTCGAATTAAAGATAGAGAAAATAACCGCACTCAATGAAGAACTGGAGGCCTTCGTTTATTCCGTTTCCCATGACCTGCGCAACCCGCTGACTGTAATCGGCGGGTTCTCCCGGCTGCTGCTGAAAAATTGTTCAAACAGGCTCGATGACAAAGGCATAGAAGATCTTAACACGATACGTGAGGAAACCGAAAAAATGAACCGGTATATCAACGAGCTGCTTGCATTTTCACGCTCGGAGAGGCAGGAGATGAAACTTGAAGATGTTGATATGGCTGAACTTGTAAGGCTTGTTATAGAAGATCTCAAGAGCTTCACATCCGAAAAAACTTCAATACATATAAAGGACCTGCCCTCTGTACGCGGAGATCTGATATTGCTACGGCAGGTGTTTTATAATCTCCTTTCAAATGCGCTTAAATTCACGAGGTATAAAGAGAAAGCGGTAATCGAGATCGGCTGCAGCCGCAGAAAAAATGAATACATCTGCTATGTAAAAGACAACGGCGCCGGGTTTGACATGGCGGAGGCAGATAAATTATTTAAAATCTTTCATCGGTTGCACCGGGGGGATGAATTTGAGGGAACCGGCCTCGGTCTTGCCATTTGCCAGCGAATTATCAATAGGCACGGCGGCCGGATATGGGCGGAAGCTAAAGTCAATGAAGGCGCAACATTCTATTTCTCACTCCCTAAGACGCCCGGCTAATTGATTGCTTCTAACGAAACGTCGGGACGTTGTTTCTAATAATGTTTTCCATTAGTGCCGCGCCTCTCCGCCTTCTCGATTGACCTTATAATGCTTGATGTATTTACACCTGCATAACGGGCTATCTCTGCCGACGAAAATCCAAGCTCGTCCCTGCTCCTAAGGGCAATCAGTGATCACGCTTCGCTCACCTTGCGCCGTGTTGGTGCTCCCTCCTTTTACACATAATTATACAAAGAAATATTCTTATGGGAATTTTTTGCAGATTGCCGGTTGAACTATATACCTTTCAGGTTCAGTTCTCAGGGGAGTGTAGGAGGAAGGAAGCCTCGCCGTGTTCAAATCAAAATACTTCGCGAGGTTCTATTAGTATGATCTTTCCATTGCTTCACATATTCTCCTTATGCTATCTTTTAAGAAGCTATTTTCAAAAAGCAATGGGAGGCAATAAATGCAAAGCATAGCAAATTCCGCAAGACCGAAATATCTGACTGACGAAAAAGGAAATAAAAAAGGAATTGTCCTTAACTTGAGGGAATATAATAAAATCCTTGAATTGATTGAGGACCTCGAAGATTCAAATGACCTTCTTAGGGCGGAGAGAGAAGCGACTTCTTTTATCCCATATGACAAATTCCGCAAGACCTGGCTTAAAAATTGTTGTTTACAGAATAAAAATTAAAGGAAAATCTACTTACAAATAAGGCGAGATTGCTTTCCACCCCGGCGGATCCGCTGAGGCGGACGCTACGCCCGCTCTACGAGTCGTAGACAATGAAATTTGTATATGATATGTTATTGAAAAATACACTGTAGTATTAGTTTGAAATAATGCCGAGCCCTAAAAAACAAACAACGATTAAAAAATTACAAGTCACCAGCAAAACCGGTTCTTCCCAACAGGACATTACAGAAACTTATCGGCATCCAACCGCTGAAAGTTTGATGAGGCCTGAGGTTGGTACGCAGGCCCAGTTCCGTAAAAAGAAGCCGCCGGTTACCTATCGCTACGATTCTTCACTTTCGCCGGCTCTCGAATGGGACGGTCAGAATCCGGCACGCGAACAAGGTGAGGCCCTTATCGCAAAGCTCTACGACGTGACCGCATCCTTAGCGGAACTCCAGACAAAGATTAAAGCCGCCGATACGGAAGAGGATCAAGCAGAGATAACATTGTGGCAGAAATATGAAAGAAATCGAAAAAGGTAGCGCAAATGTTTATGCAGATCTTGGCATGACTGATGCGGGAGAAATGCTGGTCAAGGCTCAATTGGCGACCAAGATTGCCGAGATTATCAAGCACCGTAGAATGACGCAAGTGCAGGCAGCAGAACTGCTCGGCATGCCACAGCCGAAGCTCTCCAATATGCTGCGCGGACGGTTTCGCGGCATTTCGGAAGCCAAGATGCTGGAGTGCCTGACCAGGCTGGGCCGTGACGTGCAGATCGTGATCAAGACGGCGTCCAGATTGCGCAAGACCGGCCATGTATCGGTGCTCTCTGCTTGATTTAATGCTTTTGCTACGAATTATGGAGCGCGTGTAAGGCTTGCCTCATTCCTGAATAAAATTCCTTACAAAGTTCTCTTCATCTCCACGGGACGCCAGGCGGCCCCTTAATTTTTCTTCAAGGATCTCCGTTAAAATTCTTGTATATACAGGCCCCGGCTCTATGCCCATCTTTTTCAGGTCATTCCCCTTAAGGACCGGCTTTACATCTCTCAACTCCGTCAGATAGTGGGATATCACCTTCTGTTTCTGCCTATCTTTGCTCAATGCCATCAGAAAAAGAATTACCTCGAGTGTGAGATTGCCGAATTGTTTATATATCTCTACAGGGTCGTCGACGGGAAATTTTCTCAGGATCGTCCTCGCCTGGAATATGCCTTTGATTATCATATCTCTCACCTTGGGCGGCGGCGCCAGTCTTTCAACGGCAGCCTTTATCTCCTCCTCCTTTAAACCCGAAAGCAAGGCCATGACATAAAGGATCCCCTTCTCCGTCTTCTCTTCAAGAAAGAGGAGGTTGAACCACGAAAGAGTCTCCCGGAGCGATTCGAGAGTTGCTTCAAGCTCTTCGGTGAAGAGCAGTCTGTTATGGATGACCTTCAAAAGGCCGTAATCCGAAAGTTTTTTAAGCGTCTTTATCGGCTCGGTTTCGTCAAACGCAATGCGCAGTTCTTCGAACAGCCTCGGTCCGGAAAGCATATCGAAGAGATTCATCTCCAGGGTGGATTTGATGAGATTCTCCGTATGCCTGCTAATCTTGAACCCGAACCTCTCTGCAAACCTTACAGCCCTGAAGGCCCTTGTGGGGTCTTCGACAAAACTGAGGTTGTGAAGCACTCTGATAGCTTTTTCCCTCAGGTCTCTCTGTCCCCCGAAAAAATCGATTAGGACGCCGAAGTCACGGGAATTCAGTTTTACGGCAAGAGTATTTATGGTAAAGTCACGGCGGTACAGGTCCTTTTTTATTGACGACGTTTCAACCTTCGGGAGCGCTGCAGGCGATTCATAATATTCAGTTCTGGCCGTCGCAACATCAAGCTTCAGGGAACCGACAAAAATCTGCGCCGTTGCAAATTTCTGATGTGTCCTCACCTTTGCGCCGAGCTTTTCTCCCAGAACCCGCGCAAAGGCAATCCCGTCGCCTTCGATGACTATATCAAGGTCAAGATTTTCCTCTCCTCTCAGTAGGTCCCTGACCGAACCGCCTACAAGATATGCGGCGTAGCCTAATCCTTCGGCCACATCTCCGGAGAGTCTCAGAAGCTCGTAGATGCCGGGCGGGAACTTCTCTTTGAACCAGGAGGAGAGGTTTCTTCCCATGGTCGGTTTCTCTCTCGTTATAGTTTCTTCTATCTTCCTGCGCCTGAGGAACTCTTCATAAAGGGTGCGCAGCAGATCGGTCCTCGTTATTGCGCCGATAATCTTTTCGTTCTCAACGACAGGCATGAACCTCTGGTTCTGTTCAATCATCAATGTCTCAAGCTCTCTGATCGGGGTATTCGGATCCGCCGTCATTGCATCCGTCGTAGAAAAGTCTATTGCCCTGCTTTTTCCGAAACCGTGGAACAGGGCCTTTTCAACAACCTCACGAGACATCAGTCCGATGTACAGTCCTTCTTTGAGCACAGGCAAAACATTCACCCCGTACCGTGTCATCATCGTCTCGGCCTCTTTTATCGGCATATCATACTGGATGCTGATAACCGGACGGGTCATTATATCGGAAGCCGTTTTGCCGGGTTTAACATTTATCTTGATTATCTCCAGCAGCCTTTCTTCGATCACCTCAAGCGAGGCTTCTTTCACCGTTGCAGATGCCGCCGTAGAATGCCCGCCGCCCCCGAATTCCGACATAACTTTTGCGACATTCAGTTCAGGGGCCTTGCAGCGGGCGACCAAAAGGATTTTACCCTCCATGCCGAGCACAACAAACACGGCGTCTATATCTTCCATGTCCATCATTCTGTGGGCAAGATGTGCGGCGTCGCCGACATATTGTTCACGGATGGCCTTTGCTATCTTTATCCGTATCCCCTGCAAAACAAAGTCCCTGGATGACCGGACAAGTTCATTAAGAATATCAAGTTCTTCTATACTCAGTTCCATCTTCAAAAAGCTGGAAGTAATATTAAGGTTTGCCCCTCTTTTCAGGAGATATGCGGCTGCAAGGAGGTCTCTTTCCGTTGTTGAAGGGAACAGCATAGAGCCTGTCTCTTCGTAAATGCCGAGGGCAAGGATCGTAGCCTCCATAGGTGTAGGGTGCAACCTTCTGTTCTTCAATATTTCCGTAAAGATAGTTGCCGTTGCCCCTACCTGCTCGATCTTTTCCACTTCGCCCCGGATATCGCCTTTGGTGAAAGGATGATGGTCATAGATATGGATTTTCAACTGCCTGTTTTCAAGCAGTTCCGCAAGGGGACCGATCCTGCCCGGTATTTTCGTGTCCACAAGGATCAGTCGTGTAACCATGGAAAGGTCTATGTCCTTTATACGCTTTATCTTTACCGGCTGAAACGCCTCAAGGAAATCCCTCAGCTTCTTTTCCTGCGAGCCCGGGAATACTATCTCGGCATCGGGATACAGTTTTTTTGCGGCAACCATTGACGCAAGAGAATCAAAATCTGCGTTGATATGCGAGGTGATAATATCCATATCCTATTTTAAGCTTCATCCCGTTTTATTGCAAAAATTGTTTTACTCCTAATGATAATTCCTTAGTATTTGTTAATCGGGGCCTGGTTATTGATTATTTATCAGGATGGGCTCACAACGATCCGGTCGCGTCCTTTTTTCTTGGCAGCGAACATGGCATTGTCGGCAAGATTTATAAGGTCGTCATAATTCTTTATCTTTTTATGGGGGCGGCAGGCGATGCCGATGCTGATTGCAATATCGATCTTCTTCCGGATGGCGTTAAACTGATGTTCCTTTACCGCAATTCTGATACGCTCGGCTTCGGCAACCGCTCCTTTTACCTGAGTCTGGGGCAGAAGCAGTATAAATTCTTCACCTCCATACCTTGCAAAGACATCCGATCTTCTCGAATGCATCTTCACCAACTGGGCAAATTCTCTCAGGATGATATCGCCGACCCTGTGACCGAAGTTGTCGTTTACTTTCTTGAAATGGTCTATGTCGAACATAATACAGCTTAAAGGCAGGCGGTATCTGACCGCCCGGCTGAACTCTTCCTCGAGCCTGTTATAGAAATACCGTATGTTATAGATTCCCGTGAGATAATCGGTGATGGCAAACCTTTCGAGCCTCGTCTTCTCCCTGCTCAGTTTTTCATGGAGCAGGGCATTATAGAGGGCATTTGCAGAGGCATTAGCAAGAGCGATGCAGAGGTCTATCTCTCTTTTTGTAAAGGAACGCCTCTTCCTTGACGTCCTGAGCAGCAAGGTCCCGATAACTTCATCGCGGAAGATGACAGGTATTACAACGATAGAGCGGATACCGATAGGAGCTATGATTTCCCTAACATCTTTCATGAGAGGGTCTTTCTGCGCATCTTTTATAATGATCGTTTTTTTAGAGGTTAAAGCCTTTCTGATCTCGGGATATTTCTGAAGATCAATCTTCAAATCGACAATATCAGGGTCTTCAAATGTTGAGATTACCTCTGCATATCGCCGGTTATCGGGATTTATACTCAAAATGGAACATCTGTTTGCTTTGATGATCTCTGCAAGCTTTTTTACGACAAGAAATAGAACTTCTCTCGGATTCAGCGTTGACGAAAAAAGGTAAGACAGTTCGACAATAACATGGAGGTTTTTCCCCTTCATATAAAGGCTTTCCAGCCAGCTTTTGCCTCTTGTGACAACTTTGAGTTTGCTTTCAAGTTCATCTTTGAGGAACGGGCTGAGAAGGTAGCATTCCACATCCGATTTGATGACCGAGCGAATCCCTTTGGTAACCTCCCTGGATATCAGTGCTATTACGGGAACGGTGATATTTAAATCTTCAGTCTCTTGAAGGCCGTCCGGGCTGTCTGTAAGAAGTGCGGCAGGCTTTTTCCCTAATTCCTTCTTTAAAATATTCCTGTTTTGAATAAAGCGGGCTGAATAATCCTTTCTATTCTTAAAAAAGTCCTTCAGAAAATTCTGAACACCTATGTCTCTTCCATAAACGATAATATCTTTTTTCATTATGTACAATTATCGCAAAATATCAGGCAATTGTCTATACTAACCCGGAAAATACAATTAAACTGTCAGAGAAACTGCGGATGTTTAAAATAAATTTATTTTTCGATACCATAGTGTACTTAGTATATAGATGTGTTACCAAAATATTTTTATGCGATTACCATGAACTATCTTTTTAAATAAAATTATCGAGTTAAATAAATTTATTTAAAACATCCGCAGTTTTTGGGCTAACGTTTCATAAGACATACAATTCGCTATGAAATCCGTTTCTTTAACGCCTTCATCAGTGAAGCATGGCTCATCGTGTTCAGAACATCCGTCTTTTCAAGCCAGCCCCTTCGGGCAATCGAAACTCCGTAGGACATATAGGCAAACTGGCTTATGATATGGGTATCGGTGCTTATAACAATCGGGACACCCATTTCTTTTGCCGCCTTCACATGAACGTCGGCGAGGTCCAGCCTCAGCGGATAGGCGTTTATTTCCAGAGCTGTTTTTGTCTCTTTAGCGGTTGTGAGGATTTCCTGCATATCAACCTCATATGGATCTCTTTCACCGATCAGTCTGCCTGTAGGATGGGCGATAATCGAGACGTAAGGGTTTTTCATTGCAGATACAAGTCTACCGGTGAGTTGCTCTTTGCTTTGTCTGAACCCCGAATGAATGGCTGCTACAACTATATCCAACCGTTTCAGAACTTCGTCGGAAAAATCCATCCGGCCGTCGCTCCTGATATCTACCTCGACGCCTGAAAGCAGTCTGAATCCCTTCAGCTTTTTATTAAGCGCATCTATTTCTTTCTTTTCTTCTAAAAGCCTGTCCTCACTGAGGCCGTGTGCAATGCCAAGGCCCTTTGAATGGTCAGTGATCGCTATATATTTATAGCCAAGCTTCCCGGCTGCCTCGATGAGTTCGTCAAAATCATGGCTGCCGTCGCTTCTTTTGGTATGGACATGAAGGTCGCCTTTTATATCCTGCAGTTCAACGAGATGCGGCAATCTACCCTCGAGGGCCGCTTCAATCTCGCCTGAATCTTCCCGTAACTCGGGCGGGATATAAGGAAGTCCGAGTATGGCGTATATATCCTCTTCTTTTTCGCCGCCGAGCTTCTTATCGTCCTTTTCTCTGAATATGCCGTACTCGTTCATCTTCAGCCCTGCCTTGACCGCCATTTCCCGTAATCGTATGTTGTGGGCCTTGCTTCCCGTAAAATATGCCAGGGCCGCTCCAAAGCTCTCTTCCCCGACAACCCTAAGGTCGACCTGAAGTCCGTCATGGATAACGACGACCGATTTTGTCGGGCCGTGCATAAGGACTTCCTTTACATGGGGCAGATGCACAAAGGCGTTCATGACGGATTGCGGATCTTTTGACGTAGCAAGGATATCGATATCTTTAATAGTATCTTTCCATCTCCTGATGCTTCCGGCGATATGCAGATTATTAACCGGGGCCTTTTCCCAAAGGTGTTCAAGAATATCGTTCGCTATTGGAAGCGCCTTTCCCAGCGGCTGCCTCTCCATACCGCGCTTTAGCATATCTATCCCTTTGAGGATATGCTCTTCCGTTTTATCCTTGATGCCCGGCAGACCGCTGAGCTTATGCTCCCGGGCATAGCGTTCGAGTTCTTCAATATTCTTGATCTTCAGTTTATCGAAAAGCAGCTTTGCGGTCCTGGGGCCGAGACCTGGAACGGACAGCATGGCGCTGAGACCTCCGGGTATTTCCTTTTTCAGGTCTTCATAGACATGAATGCTTCCTGTTTTCACATATTCTTCTATCTTGCCGGCAAGGTCCTGTCCGATACCCGGGACCTTCATAAGTTCATCTTTTGAGATTACGGCCACATCCTTTGAAAGGCCCTCTATGTTCAATGCCGCACGTCTGTATGCCCTTATCCTGAAAGGGTTCTCACCCTTAATTTCGAGCAGGTCGGCAATGTCATTAAATATCCCTGCAATCTCCGGGTTCTTCATAAGAAAAAGTATAACAAAAAAATGTTATTATATAAAAAAGTAAAAAGCGGTATGCAAAGAAAGGAGACTATGGCGCACAAATTTAGAGAAAAAACAGCGGCGGGATTTCTATGCACAAAATACGAATGCAAGTTTAGTAATCCCGATTTTTGCAGAAAAAGAGCTGAAAACAACGTAGATGATACCTGTCAGTTATGCACGGAAATCGCGGCAATCCCGACGACAAAAACAAAACATTCAAGTATCGTTTACAGCACAAAAAGCATGAACAGCAAAAAAGCGGCATAACCTGCATAAGAAAAACGCCTCATAACACTCTTCAGCCACAGGAAGCTCTCCCCGGAGAAATCACTTGTGGCTTATTTGTCTTGTGTCCGGGTAGGAAAACGGAGTGATCGCGATAAAAGCGAAATGGCGATGTCCAGATGCCTCTCGGGTTCAAACATCGGTCCAAGCAGCCGGGCTTGCCCTGCCTTGCTCAGGAGGCGGTCATCATACACGGCGCCGGGGCATCTCCGCTTCAGTTCCTCAAGGACAAAAGCAAAGTTTGCGGCGCGGGTAGGCTGGAGCGCGGGGCCAAGGGAATCGTAAAGCAATGCGGATTCAAGAAAGACGAGAGGACGCCGGTTGCCGGGGTAAAGGTAAATGAATCCTTCACGCACCTCCGTACTGCTCTGCTGAGTTACCTTTACTGACTTCGTTATCATCAGGCCGCCCGTAAGAATGGCCCGACCTGCGGCGAACTTTTGCTCCTTCACCGTTTCCGTTTCCGTTGTCTGCACGATCCGGGTACCGCGGATGATTGTATCGATAAGGTCATACTCTATCCTCACTGCGTCCCCTGTCCTTGCTTCTACTTCAAGCTCACAGTCGGCAAAGAGAAACTTGCGGACGATGGTACTCTGCCCGTCAGTTTCGACCTCATCCTGTCCCAGGACAAGAGTCCGAAATCCTGCGGCGCGAAGCTTTCCCGTTTTTTCCAGAGCGATATTTTTCTCCGCATACGCCGCAACTATCAGAGGGCCTTCCCCGGGAACGCGTACACGGATAAGCGCATCATAAAAAATCGTTCCCAACGCTTCCGAAAGTGCGCGGGCAATCCCCTCCCTATCATCTCCAATATCGTCAATTGCAACAATGTACATTCCTATATTATACATCCCTTCCGGATTATCGGCACTTTGTTGATCCTGCAGATCAAAGAGATATCTAACCCGGATTATTCATAATTTTTCTGATTGAACCGAGGATAGAGTATTTTCGCTCATTCTCGGTCGTTCCTCCCTCCGAGGCTTTTGCCTCTCTATTTTCAAATACCGTATTTGACTATCGGCAAAAAAAACCGCTCAAATACTCTATCCTCGGTTGCTTTTACCAATTTCATGAATAATCCGGGCTAATTGCAGAAAGCCGTGTTATCTGCTATCTTTTAGCTGGAGGTATAAGAATGAAAAAATATCTTATACTAATTATGCTGATATTTATTGCGGCCGGCTGTCAGAAAGGCGGTGGTGTTATGGAAAAAAAGGTTGCCGATACGGATGTAAAGAATAAGGGAACATTCGCCAAACCGAACAATGCATCGTCGAGTAAAACACTGACTCCTCTCCAGTATAAAGTGGTCAGGGAAAACGGCACTGAACCGGCTTTCAAAAATGAATACTGGGACAATAAGAAGGAGGGTATCTACGTCGATATCGTCTCCGGTGAGCCTCTCTTCAGTTCTCTCGACAAATACGATTCAGGCACCGGGTGGCCGAGCTTCACCAAGCCGCTTGAAGCGGATAATGTGGTTTTAAGGGATGACTCGAGTTTCTTCACAAAGCGCACCGAGGTGAAAAGCAAGCAAGGTGGTTCTCATTTGGGCCATATATTCAACGATGGGCCGAAGCCGACAGGACTTCGCTATTGCATGAATTCGGCGGCGCTGCGGTTCATACCCAAAGAAGACCTTGAAAAGGAAGGCTATGAACGGTATCTGAAGCTGTTTGACAAGAAGTGATGTCCGCCTGGTTGTCATTTTTCCAAGGGGGTTAGTGTGGAACGGATATTAATAAAAGATGTTCTTTCGGAATCATATATCGGGAAGCCGGTAACCGTCTGCGGATGGGTCAGGTCCAGGCGTGAATCAAAGGAGTTTGCCTTTCTTGTTTTAAGCGACGGCTCCGCACAGGAAACTCTTCAGCTTGTTATACCCGGCGAGGCGTCCGCTTTCAGACAACTGCATCGCTGCAACACAGGCACGGCCGTTAAAGTAAACGGCGTCCTGAAAGAGTCCCCTGCCAAAGGCCAAAAATATGAAATGGAAGTCTCTGAGATCGAGGTCTTTGGCGAGGCTGATCCCGAAAAATATCCTTTGCAAAAAAAAGGGCATACCCTTGAATTTCTACGGGAGATCGGTCATCTCAGGCCAAGGACAAATACCTTCGGAGCTATATTCAGATTGCGCAATATTCTCGCCGATTCGGTCCATGAGTTTTTCCGGAGCAGGGGATTTATCTGGGTGCATACTCCGATTATCACTTCGAGTGATTGCGAGGGCGCGGGTGAACTTTTTGCCGTGACTTCTCTTGATATTGAGAACTTCCCGAAGAAGAATGACAGGGCGGATTTCTCGGAGGACTTCTTCGGCAAACGGGCCTATCTGACCGTGAGCGGACAGCTTGAAGCGGAATTTCTCGCGATGTCCCTCGGCAATGTCTATACGTTCGGCCCGACCTTCAGAGCTGAAAACTCGAATACGACCCGGCATCTCTCCGAATTCTGGATGATCGAGCCTGAAATGGCGTTTGCAGACCTCGAAGATGATATGAAACTGGCGGAAGATTTTTTCCGTTTTCTTTGCAGGGAAGTCCTTGCAAAGGGCGGGAAGGAACTTGCTTTCCTTGAGAGTCAGTACAAGAAAATCTCGGTTGATGATCTGGGGAGACTGGCAGATACAACCTTTGCCCGTATGTCCTATACCGATGCTATAAAGGAATTGAAAATAGCGAAAGAGAAGTTCGAGTTCCCGGTTGAATGGGGGACTGATTTACAGTCGGAACATGAACGCTACCTGACAGATAAGGTCATCAAAGGCCCCGTCATTGTGACTAATTATCCGAAAAAGATAAAAGCCTTTTATATGAGGATGAATGATGACGGGGAAACAGTTGCAGCCATGGATGTGCTTGTCCCCAAAGTCGGCGAGATAATCGGCGGAAGTCAGAGAGAGGAAAGACTTGATGTTCTTGAGGGCAGGATGAAGCAGATCGGCATCCCGACGGAAAACCTCCAGTGGTACCTTGACCTCCGCAGGTTCGGCTCGGCGCCACATGCAGGGTTCGGCCTCGGGTTTGAAAGGCTTGTGCAATATATAACGGGCATGACGAATATACGTGATGTAATTCCCTGTCCGAGGGCCCCGCGAGAAATCGCGTTCTGAGAATAGTCGGGAATTAAAATCGCAAAAAAAGTTGCCCGTTGTGAGAGCGTGACCAGGGACCGACCCCTAAGCTCAATCACGGGATGCTTTGCCGTCAGGCGCAGTTCGTCGTGTACAATCTGATATGTTGTGTTATTGATGAGATAACCCGCTGGGGCAACCACCTTAATTGAAAACCAAACAAGGCATATTCCCGGTCGGGTTGATTTTTTTGATAGCTAATCTTGACAGTCTCGTAAAAAGTCCTTTTCAGGCCGTCATTCCCGAAGTCCTTAATCGGGAATCCAGTCTTTTTAGGTAGTTGTAACGTCTCTGGATACCCGCCTTCGCGGGTATGACGACTTTTTACGAGTTCATCAATCTTATTTATCCTTTTTTCAACAACTGGTCAAAAGTCCTTCGTGCCTCTTCCTCATCGGGAAGATCCTCTTGCTCACCATCATCCAATGGAGTCATCCATGCCTCAATAAATAGTTCTCGACCACGGTTAATCAATTCCTTTTTTACTTTTGTACTAATCTCAGAACTTACTCCTTTCGCTGTCAAGTATTGATAAGCCGTATCGGCTATTCTTTTGATAGCGGGAACATGCTCTGTGTTGTCGATTGTCTCGTCTACAAAAAATTGATGCTGTCTTTCTACAAGAGCCAAACCGAATTCTTTCAATAATTTAATTGTTTCCTGTTCCATATATCCATATTATAGCTAACGAGTCTGTAGAAAAAGTCCTTGTGATATAAATCGCCGTAATTTTCGGGGTCTCTTGCCCATTCGACGAACCGAGATCGCTTAATACAGTGCATTCTACGCATTCGTTTTTTCCTGCCCAATCCATAATATTTTGTCAAGTGGCTTTTTCTACAGCTTCAACG
>Ga0265296_1002780_pt1 | contig 17101 bp, 11 predicted proteins | sample MunlanPumphouse1_FD_189073 | JGI IMG/M metagenome (GOLD analysis project Ga0265296, IMG submission 189073) | Groundwater microbial communities from a municipal landfill in Southern Ontario, Canada - Pumphouse #1 | ecosystem: Environmental > Aquatic > Deep subsurface > Groundwater | place...
TTAGTTCCGGCATAATTGATCTCCTTTTCTAGAAGACTAGGTTACCGCTTCACTCCACCACCAAGCGAACCGAAAAATTGTGCATACCATTTGGCGGCAGGGATAATTTTCGATTCAGGAAAACCATCACACCCTGCCGGATTTTTACCGTTTCAATCGGAAAAATCCAAACATTCACGGCTTCACTGATAAATAATGATACACCCAATTTAGAGTGAGCGTCAAACAATCTGACTTTGTTGATTTTCTCCATGTCCAGCGGCTCCAGCAGTTGCCGGTCATCAAACCAGCGTAGCGCCAATTCTGTCCCAAAAATGCAGTCCGCATATTTTTCGCCGCAATTTTGAATTGTGTAGTCCACCAACAGCTGCGACAGCCCGGAAAGCAAAGTAACCACTTTAGTTACTTTAATCCAACCTGACGCCGTCCTCACCTCCCGGCCAAATTTTAAAATTATTTCACCGGGTTTCTTTTGCGGCAAGAACGTACAGGGCTGGTCCGCTAAATCCGAAAAATCCGCCGCAGTTTGATTCTTAAAATCTGCGAAAGTGACCTCCGGCGCAAGAATATGGTCACGTAAAGCAAAAATCTGTTTGGCGCCATCCGCAAAACTATTCAGCAAATTAACTTTTGCCGGCTTTAGATCTAATTCAAACATGACTCCACCCTGGTTTGGCGCAAAATAAGCATTAAACCATTCGGTTGCTGCCAGGATCTCAACCTGCCCATCCCCATCAAAATCAAAAACCGAAAGGTCCGCAAATTTTTGATTGCCAACCGTTAATTCTGCTATCAGGTTTTCGGCTGCAATCAAATGTGCAAACACCGCATCGCGCAAACCGGGCAAATTTATTCCGCCAGCCAGTCGCGGCCAATAGGCAGCTCCGGACTGGGCTTGATATAATTCCAGCTCTGCCAAGCTAATTTTTGCGGCGCGCTCAGCCGATTGAGCCACGGTTTTCCCTTTTTTAAAGGTGTGGATTTTTTCGCTGACCTGCAGCATGCGCTTCAACAGGTGATTGGCTTCCGGATATTTAGAGAAAAAGTTTTGCAGTGCGCCGCCGGACTCTAGGGTTAATTTTTCCGGCACACTTTCTTTGAGGTAAATTTTTTTAAACTGCACCGCAGCTTCCAGATAATCCGCGGCGCGCACCAGCGTTAACCAGTTTGCATTGGCTCCGATCAAGTCAAAAAAATGGGCCAGGTACTTTTCAGAAAAGGCGCAATCAAAAAAAACCACGGCCGCCCGCCGAGAATCTGCGTGCGTCATTTTTTTTAACCACAGGACCGCCTGGTCCGGATCCTGGAAAGGTAAAATCTGGGGCAACAGATCAGAGGCAGCAAAAACTTTCAAGGTCTTGCCAAAACGGTCAACCAGCAAAGGATACAGGCAGTCAGTTGCAGTTACGCCGGCATCCCGAAATTGGTATTCACTTAAAACCGTGTACTCAATTCCCAATTCCACCAAATCGTCCACCAATTCCGGAGAATAGGCCTGTTCCGTCAACCAGACCCCGGTGGGAGAAAACCTGAAGAGCTGCTTGATTTTCTCGGTCAACCGCTTAATTTGTCCTTGACGGTCAAAGCTTTGCAAAAGCGGCAAAAGCGGAGAATAATAGCCCCCGGTTAAAAATTCTATCTGGCCGCGGCGGGTCAGCTCATTTAAACAATTAATAAATTCTCCGTGATACTTTTCCAGCCAATCCAAAAGATACCCGCTGATGTAGGCCTGAACCTTGATCAAGGGGTAATCCTGCAGTACCTTAAAAAACGGGACATACTTTTCATGGTAGGCCTGCTCTACCAGGTAATCCGGCATCCCGACCGGCTGTTCAAAATTGACCCCTAGTATCAGATTGATGGTTTTCATCAAAACAATCCCATTTGTTCCCGGTTGGGTTTAGCGGCTGAGCGCAGTGCAACGCGCCTTGGGCCCCGGCGGCCTTTTTGTTTTCCCAGGTTATTTTCCACCATTTCCAGCGTCCCATAAATTTCCTGCGCCCGTTTGATCACTTCACTGGGCAGGCCGGCCAGCCGCGCCACGGCAATCCCGTAGCTCTTATCCGCCGCGCCTTTTTGCAGTTTATACAAAAACGTGATGTCTTCACCTGCTTCTTTCACCGCCACGTTAAAGTTTTGCATCCCTTTGTGTTTTTCGGCAAGCTGTGTGATTTCGTGGTAATGGGTGGCAAAAAGGGTTTTGGCCTTGGTTTTAACATGCAGATATTCGGCTACCGCTGCCGCAATGCTCATCCCGTCAAAGGTGGCCGTGCCCCGCCCGATTTCATCTAAAATAATCAAGCTTTTCTCGGTCGCATTGTGCAGGATATTGGCGGTTTCGGTCATTTCCAGCATAAACGTCGATTGTCCCGAAAAAATGTCGTCCATGGCGCCAATCCGGGTAAAAATCCGGTCCACCACCCCCAGCTCTGCCGCCTCCGCCGGGACAAAACTGCCGATTTGCGCCAAAAGACAACACAGCGCTACCTGCCGCATACAGGTACTTTTACCCGCCATATTCGGTCCGGTAATCAGCCAAAAACGGTTTTCGGCATCCAGCTTAATGTCATTTTTCACAAATTTGTGCTCGCCCAGCATTTTTTCCACCACCGGATGGCGGGAACCACGCAATACAATCTTGTCTGAACGATTAACTTTGGGTCGGACGTAATTTGAATAGACCGCCAGATTGGCAAATGACAGCAAAACATCCAGTACTGCCAATTTAGCCGCCGCAGATTTAAGCTCCGCCACAAAAGCGTTAACCTGGTCGCGCACCGCACAAAAAATCTTGAATTCCAATTCCTTCATCCGTTCATCCGCGTTTAAAATAAATGATTCTTTTTCTTTTAATTCTGGCGTAATAAAGCGCTCGGTATTGACCAGGGTTTGCTTGCGAATATAATTTTCGGGAACCCTATCCAAATTTACCTGGCTGATTTCAATGTAATATCCAAAAACGCGGTTAAAGGCCACTTTCAGTGACTTGATTCCGGTTCTTTTGCGCTCTTGATCCTCCAGCGCCAAAACCCAATCTTTCCCGCCTTTCGCCAAGGCTTTTAATTCATCCAATTCCGGGGAATATCCCTTTTTAATGATGCCGCCCTCGCGCACCGTGACGGGAGGATGGTCTTCAATGGAGCACCCCAGTAAGGCAGTTACATTTTCCAAATTGGGCAGTGCAGCTGCATCTTGCAAAACCGCCGCCCGGCAATCCCGTAAAATATTTTTTAGCTGCGGTAAAATTTCCAGCGATGCCTGCAGGGCTTTTAGGTCCCGCGCATTAACTTGTTGCCCGGCCACTTTCCCGGTCAAACGTTCAATGTCAAAAACCTTATTCAAAAGCCCGGCTAATTCTTCCCGCCGCGCCGGGTCAACCGTCAATTCGTCCACTCCATCCAACCGCCAATTAATATCTTTAGGGTTAATCAGCGGCGCCAGCAAATAGTTACGCAAAAGTCGTGCCCCCATCGACGTGCAGGTCTGGTCAATCACCCACAACAAACTCCCGCGCAAGGCGCGGTCGCGGACGGTTTCTGTCAATTCAAGGTTTTTTCTAGTTGGAAAATCAATGAACATAAAATCCTGCAAGCGGTACGGCACGACTGCGGTCAAATGACTCAAAACCGTTTTCTGGGTTTCCCCGAGATAATCAATAATTTTTGCGCAGGCCGGCCAGGCCGGTTCAAAGTCACGCAGGCCAAAGGCATCCAAATTTTTGATTTTGAAGAAAGCTTTTATTTTTTCCTCTGCCACGTCCAAATCATAAACATCCTTAAAAACCGTGAGTGGAATCTGCCGCAGACGGATAAAATCCAGCAAAAGATTGTCCTCCAGTAAATCCGACACCAAAATTTCTGCCGGAGAGACGCGCTCAATTTCTCCCGTTAACTCTGCCGCTCCCTCCAGCACGCAAACCTTAAATTCGCCGGTGGAAACTTCTAAGAACGCCAGGCCGTATTGCTTTTTATGGGCGGTCACCGCCGCCAGATAATTACTTTTTTTGGCCGGCAACATGGATGACTCTAAAGTTGTCCCGCGGGTAACCACTTTAATCACTTCGCGGCGCACTATGTCCTGAGCCAGCGACGGGTCTTCAACTTGCTCGCAAATTGCCACCTTATAACCGCGGTCAATCAACTTGGCAATATAACTTTCGGCGGCATGGTGCGGCACGCCGCACATCGGCATCCGGTTTTCGGCCGCTCCCCGGCCGGTCAAAGTAATTTCCAGCTCGCGCGAGGCCAAAAGGGCATCTTCGTTAAACATTTCGTAAAAATCGCCCAGGCGGAAAAACAGGATGGCATCCTGGTAGCGGGATTTAATTTCCTGATATTGCTTTACCATGGGGGATGATTCCTGCATGCACCCTGCCCCCTACATCCGGATCTCGATTTTTAAGCTGTCTTTCAATGTTTCCAATACCCGCGCATGCAGTTGATTGACTTCGTCGTCGGACAAAGTTTTATGCTGATCGCGGTAAACCACGTGCAGCGCCAAACTGTAATGTCCGGGCGGGATGTTTTGGCCGGCAAACAGATCAAATAATTCAACCTTTTCTACCCGAGCGCCGGCGGATTTTAAAATACTATCCCTGATCGATTGGTAAGAAATGTCAGCGGAAACAATCATTGCCACGTCCCGATCAACCGCTGGATATTTTGGCAAAGGCCGATACTTTTCCCTCTTCCCCACCAACCCAAACAACAAGCTTAAATTTATTTCAAGAATATAAACCGGTTTTTTAATTTTATAATGCGCCGCTACGGCTGGATGCAGTTTTCCCAAATAAGCCACCGGCAAGCCGGGGTCGGCTACCGCATGCTGTTTTACCCGACAAACTGCGGACAATCCCGGCTGCAGCGCGGCCCGCGCTTGCAATTCAACCTCAAAGCTGGAAACCCTGGCCAGGCCCAGTATCCGTTGTAAAATTCCCTTAAACCAGTAAAAATCGGTCTTTTCCCGGTCTGCCGTTTGCCAGTGCGATTGCTGAGGCAAATCCAGCACGGCCGCCGCCGCCCACAAAGTTTCTTCTGCCCCTTTTCCCTGGTTTAAAAAAACCTTATCAATTTCAAAAAACGCCTGCTCCGCCGCCTGCCAATTTTGGTTAAGCTCAATCGTTTTCAGCAGTCCCGGAAGCAGTGAGGGCCGCAGCCAGGCCGCATCCGAGCTTAACGGATTGGAAATCTCGGGACAATTCCTCTCCGGAGCATTTGGCGCATAACCCAGACAGTCAAAATCCCGGGAAGAAACCATAGAATAAGTTTTAATTTCGTCCAATCCGCACGCGGACAACTCACCCCGTACTTGTTCCACAAATTCCTCATACGGGTTGGCAAATTTCTTTTCAAAAATGGTATGGGGCAGATTGGCAGGAATCCGATCGTAGCCATAAACCCGGATGATTTCCTCTATCAGGTCAATTTCCCTTTCAATATCGCGAGCTCGACCAAAAGGAACGGCAAAAACCAGCTGGCCCCGTGCTGCCGACCTCTTCACAAAATCAAATCCCAGTGAAACCAAGATCTTTTTTACAGCGGAAAAACTCAACTCCAACCCCAGGATACGCTTCACTTCCGCCAGATCCAAAGTGAGTTGTCTTTTCTTTAAGCTGCCGCGGAGTGTATCAATTTTTTGCGGGGAAATTTCTCCGCCGCAAAGGTCCGCCAACAGCTTCGCCCCCCAATCCAGCGCCTCCTCCACCAACTTGAGGTCCACCCCTTTTTCAAAGCGAATAGACGATTCGGTGCGAGTTTTTGTAGCACGTGAGGTACGATAAATGCCAGTGGGCTCAAAATATGCAGATTCCAGTAAAATGTCATGGGTTGAAGCATTGACTTCAGAATTTTTCCCTCCCATCACCCCCGCCAACGCCACCGCACCGGCGGCATCTGCAATTACCAAATTTTCTGACTTCAAAGTCAAAGCCGTCCCTTCAATTGTCACCATTTTTTCGCCCGGGCGCGCCAAACGCACCACAATCTTTTTTTCCGCAATCAAATTCAGGTCAAAGGCGTGCATGGGCTGTCCCAATTCGAGCAAAATGTAGTTGGTAATATCTACTACGTTGTTGATCGGACGCAACCCGCATTGCAGTAAACGGTTTTTCAACCAATCCGGTGAATGACCAACTTTTACGTTTTTAATGACCCGGGCACAATAACGCGGACAGGCCTTCTTATTCATAACCTGGACCGTCACTTTGGGAAACTGTCCCGACCGGGTACGTGGCAACACAACTTTCTTCTTTTTCATGGGTCGACCCAAAATTGCCGACACTTCCCGCGCCACCCCCCTAATTGATAGGCAATCCCCCCGGTTTGGCAAAACATCCACATCAATCACGTCACCCTCAATTGCCGGAACCTCCAAACCGTGCAGGGTCAGCTGTTGTGCCAGCGCCTGCGGCGAAATATCAAAAGCGACGTATTCTTTTAGCCATTCCAGTGGAATCCGCATTAAAATTGCTCCAAAAATTGGGCTCGGTTCTCAAAAAACAAACGGATATCATCAATCCCGTATTTCAACATGGCCACTCGCTCAATCCCGATGCCAAAGGCAAACCCGGAATATTTTTTAGGATCGAAACCGACCGCCAAAAATACATTAGGATCAACCATGCCGGATCCCAAAATCTCCAACCATCCCGAATTTTTACATAACCGGCAGCCTTTCCCGCCACACAGGAAGCACTCCACATCCACCTCCGCCGACGGCTCGGTAAAAGGGAAATAACTGGGGCGGAATCGCACCCGGCGTTTTTCGCCAAAAACCTGGCGGAGGAAATAAGTCAAAGTTCCTTTCAGTTGCGCAAAGTTAACATTTTTGTCAACCAAGAGGCCTTCTATCTGATGGAACACCGGAGAGTGGGTAACGTCCGCGTCCCGGCGGTAAACCCTCCCCGGCGCAATAATGGCCAGCGGCGGACGGTTTTTCTGCATGAACCGGATTTGCACCGGGGACGTATGGGTTCGCAAAAGCTCGCCCGACTTTAAATAAAAAGTGTCGTGCATATCCCGCGCCGGATGATAACTGGGGATGTTCAAGGCCTCAAAATTATGGTGCTCGGTTTCAATATCGGGCCCTTCCACCACCAAATACCCCATTGCTTTAAATATCTTCTTGATTTCTTCCAAAACAATTGTCACGGGATGGAAATGTCCTCGACGCACCCCGCGCCCCGGCAGAGAAACATCAATCTTTTCTTTGGCGATGGCCGCCTGCTGCAGTACTTTTTGTAAAGCCAGATTTTTATCTTCAACCAAATGCGTCAGCCGGCTTTTAGCCTCATTAACCAGCTGCCCTACCTTTGGCCTCTCTGTTTCCGGAATGTCTTTCAACCCTTTCAAAACCGCAAAAATTTCACTCTTTTTACCGAGGTATTTAATGCGTAAAGCATCCAATTCCTGCAAATTGGAAGCCCGCTCAATGTCAGCTTGCGCTTGACTGGTTAGAGTTTGAATTTTTTCTAACATACACTAATTAACGCTTAACCTTTCCCGTCAACCTTATCTGATACAAAACAATACTCGTGGCAATTGCCACATTCAGCGACTCCACTTTTCCCTGCATTGAAATCTTAACAAATTTACTTATATTATCAACCAAATTCTGAGATAAACCCCGCGCCTCATTCCCCACCACCAAAACCAGCGGGAAATTAAAACGTAATGTCCCTAAATTTTCACCCCGCCGGGCATCCGCCGCCACAACCTCAAAATGATTTTCACGCAATTCTCCCAGTGCCCCCGCCGCGTCCAAAACCCAAGCATAGGGCAGGCGCAAAACCGACCCCATCGAAGCCCGCACCGCTTTCCCGTTAAAAGGATCAACCGATCCTCTGGATAACAAAATGCAGTCAACGCCAAAGGCCTCGGCAGACCTGAAGATTGTCCCTAAATTACCCGGATCTTGGATCTCGCAAGCCAGCAAGCAAAGCTTTGGGCACCGGCCCAATAATTCCGCAAAAGAAAAAGTTTTTGCCTTTAATACAGCCAAAACCCCCTCCGGATTTTCCAGGCCGGAAATCCTGCCAAAAACTTTATCCGACACCGCAAGCGTTTTAATTTTTTCGCCGCGCGCGCGACTCAAAATACCCGCGGCACTTTTCCCAGTTAAAAACCCAGACGAAAAGACCATCGACTCCACTGCATATAAATTTCCCGCCTGAAAAACCTCCTCCACCAAATGCACCCCTTCCACCACAAATTTAAGGCCGCCGGATTTTGTTTTGTGTTGCAAAGATAGTATCTCTTTGACAATTGGGTTGGCTAAACTGGTAAGCAAACTTCAGTATGCTCCTTTGCCAAATACCACCGCGGGGAACGTCATCAGTAGGATTTTGCAATCTTGCCACAATGACCAATTTTCAATGTAATAAATATCCAGCCGCACCATTTCTTCAAACGGAATTTCCGACCGCCCGGAAACCTGCCAAAGTCCGGTAATGCCGGGGGTAATGCGCAGGCGTTTTTTGTGCCAGGCAGAATAATTAGCCACTTCACGTGGGATGGGAGGACGCGGCCCCACCAAGCTCATCTCTCCACACAACACATTAATCAATTGCGGCAATTCATCCAAACTAAATTTTCTCAGCCACTTCCCTACCCGGGTCACACGCGGATCCGCCTTCATCTTAAAAACATGTCCCTCCACTTCGGACATATGTTTAACCTTTTCAAATAGTTTTTCCGCATCCACCACCATGGACCGGAATTTATAGGCGGTAAAAACCTTGCCGTCTTTCCCAACCCTTTCCTGGCCAAACAAAACCGATCCGCGCGAATCCAATTTAATGGCCAGCGCCACCAATAAAAGCAAGGGAGATAACAAAATCAATAACACCAACGCCGCCACTAAATCAACTCCCCGTTTTAAGATCGGCTTATAGCCAACCCACTGGACTTCCGCAATGGTTACCAGAGGGATTCCGGCAATTTCTCCGGTATCCACCCGGGAAGCCATAATCTCTAATAATCCGGGAATAATTTTAAATTCAACTCCCAACCCCTCGCATTCGGTAATGATATCCAGCACCTGCGCCGACGGCAGGTCCGTAGAAGAAATCACCACCTCATCCACCCGGTAGCTCCGGATAATTTCCTTGATGCGGCTCAAATTTCCCAGGACCGGAACGCCGTAAAATTCCTTACCGGCTTTGATTGGATCATCATCCACAAAGCCCACTACCTTAATCCCCAGCCGCAGGGATGATTGTGCCCGGGCAGCAATCGCCTGGCCAATTTCCCCGGCTCCCACAATCAACAAACGACTGATGCCCAATCCTCTTGAATACAGCAAGCGTTGCAGCCAGCTGATCCCATACCTAAACAACACCAAAAAAATAAAGGATGACAACCAGGCATAACCAATTACCTGCCGGGAAAACCAGAATTCCTTGTATAAAAACAGCAAGCTGGCCAAGACCAAAGCAGAAACTAACACCGCCAAAAATAAATTAGCGCTCTCGTCGAAAAGATTGACCGTGCGTTTTTCCTCATACAATCCAAAAAACTTAAAAATAGCCAGCCAGATCAAAACAATAAAGACCATTACGCCCAAGTAATGCTTGACTACCGGATCCCCGGGAGAACCAACAAACCAAAGCACATGAAAACGCAGGTAATAAGAAAAAATAAAAGCAAAAATAATTAATAACGCATCGCCAACAATTAAAAATGGAATTAAAGTGCCTTTTTTATGCATTTTATTATCTTCCTAATTTCTGCAAGGCCTCCCGGGCAAAAGCATTGCCGGGATCAACCTGTAAAACCTGCTCAAATTCCGCCCGGGCACTGTCCATCCTACCAACCTTTATGTAATACCTCCCTAGGGCACTGTGCACAATCACATTTTTAGGGTCAACCACTACTGCAGTTTTTAAGATATTGAAGGCCGCATCCAGCTTGCCCAAATCAATATAAAGGCTGGCTAAAGTGGCCTGCACATCAACATTTTGCGGGTCAACCACTAAAATATCATCAAAGAGCGCCTCCGCGGCGCCGGCGTTGCCGTCCAGCAAATATAAATCCGCCAGCCGCCTGGCTATCCGCGCACGCTCTTTAGGTAGTTCATCCTTAGGATATTTTGCAAGGACCTTGAGATACTCCGCAATCCCTTCAGCTCTTCCCCCCGCATAAGAACTAAAAATCGCATTCGCACGGTTCATTGCTTCATCCAAATTAGGGTTAATTTCAAATGCCCTAACAAAATTTTCCGCAGCGACTTTCTTTTTGCCCTGCATATCCGCCGCATAACCTAACGTCAGGTAGGCCTCCGCATAATAAGGATCAATCTGCAAGGCCTGGTTTGAATATATAACCGCCTGTTCAATCGCCGCGGGACCCTGGCTGCCAGCACAGATTAAGTACATTTTACCCAGGATGTATAAATTATCCGCATTGTAAGGGTCAATGTGCGTAGCCTTGAGAAAAATATTTTCCACTTTACTGAACGTATCCCTGGCCCCCAGGTTGGGTTGTGCCAGGTTCAGGGAAGTAATTCCATAGTTGGTATTGGCGCCGCCTTCGTACGGGAAAATGGAAAGTGACTTTTCAAAATTTTCCACCGCCTGCGGCAACCTCCCCATTTCCGAAAACGTTTTACCGGCCTTAAAATACATGTCCCCACGAAACGGCAGCAACGCCAGGTACACCGCCAAACTAACCGCCAAAACCACCAAAGCCACCGGGATCCACGGCACATCCTCCAGGACAAATGTTTTTTCGGGTATTTCTTCTTCGGTGCCATAAGCAAAACGCGCAATTATCCCCAGCAAAATCCAAAACAAAGAACCAATGGCCACCACCCCAAAACTGAACTGGTTTTGCACTATATAAGAAACCGCGGCCGCGATCAGCGCCGCTAAAAATAATTTTTTTTCAATCGGAGCTTTTTTTGATGCCTGGTACCCTCCCCAAATGACCACTGAAAGCAGCCAGACGTAAATCGCAAAAGATACCATCCCCCGCGTCACATTTTGGTCACAAATTGAATTATGACAGCGATCCTGCTTTACATGAAATGCCTCCCGGAAACGGAACATCCAGGTTTCGTAGCGCGGGAAAACCATTTTCAACACTTCCGGACCAATACCAAAAAACGGATAATCGGCAATAATTTTAAGCGCCGACCGCCAGGTTTCAATGCGGGAGCCTGCCGCTCCGGAAATCATCAGTTTTTTTTCTGACCGGCCGGATGGCTTATTTTCTTCAACGTGCCGGCTGTCAACATTTTCCGACGGGGCCATCCTTTCAAATTTCACTTCACCTGAAAATCGGGCAAAAGGCGAATCCTCAGTAAAAACAACAATGTAGCCGGTGATCCCGACAATCAAAATAAACAGTGCCGCCAGCTTTTTCCAGTTTCTGAACATAACTTCTTTTCCGGCTAAAAGGAAAAACAAAAACAACCCGACAAAAAATCCCATGTAGCCGCCGCGGCTTTGGGTATAAAGGAGCGAAACGTAAAGGAAAAAAGCATTCGCAAAAAGCACTACATTCAGCAGCACCCCTTTTAACTTATCAAAGTTATAGGCAAAAAACAGCGCCGCCGCCGTGATCACCGCAAACCCAAAGTACCATAACAGCGGATTATTAGTATCAATATTATAAATCATCACCAGAAAGGTGATTTGCGCAATTAAATAATAAAAAATTATTGAGATTTGTTCCAGCCAATCGGTTTTCCAGTCCGCTTTGGGCCAGCTCACCGCACCTTTTTTGCCGGCAGCCAACAAAACCTTTTTGCCGGCCGGGCTGCCCGCCGCATTGGCGGCCTCATCCTTTTCATGAAATAAAAACCCTAATACCAACAGGAAAGCCATGACGCAATATGCCGCCCAAAAATTGGGCTGGCCAATGGTAGCAATCACCCGGTCTTTAGTCGGTACCCCACCCCACATATACGGGTCCAAAGCATACCGCTGGAGAATGGAATAGATCGCCATGATCATACCTGAACAACTGACCAGGGCAATTACCATCTTCAGCAGTTTCAAATTATAAATATAATTTGAAGCAATAAAGAACAAAAGGCCATAGGTATACAAAGTTACCAAGCCCTCGTAACGGCCATAAAAACCCACCAAGCTGGTAAAAACCTGCACCGAGGTAATAACCGCCACCGTGCACGTCAGCATATAAGACAAAACCGGCCAGTTAGCAGGAAGTTTTACAAAACGGTGTTCCTTGCAAATTAACAGCTTAATGGCCCAAATCGCCAGGATAATTGAGAGTAAAATTGAAAGCGTAGTGGATTTGGTCAAGGAAAACACAATCCCGATTCTTCGGTCAAAAATAATCGGCACCAAAGAAACCAAAACCATGAAAGTCAATTCAACCGCATAATCAAAATAACGGCTGGATAATTTATTGTTCAACCAAGTTTCTCCTTCACCAAGGCCTTAATCTTACCCTGAAAAACTGCGGTATCAAACCGCAGTGCGTGTTCCCTGATTTTCTGGGGATCGAAATTTTGTTCCCCGCATGCTTTCACCGCTGCCGCTACTGCCGCGGCGGTTTGTTCATTAAAAAATACACCGGTTTGTCCCGCTACCACGGTTTCCAGCGCCCCACCTTTAGCATAAGCAATTACCGGAGCCCCGCTGGCCATGGCCTCCAGCGGCGTAATACCAAAGTCCTCTTCTCCCGGAAACAAAAACGCACGACATTTTGAATAAAGATCCCTCACTGTCGAATCATCCAACTTCCCCAAAAATTCGATATTTGGCCCCGCCATTTTCTTTAGGCCTGCCTTGGCTGGCCCTTCGCCAACAATCTTTAGCGGCAACCCCAGCCGGTTAAACGCCTCAACCACAATATCAATCCGCTTGTAGGCATTCAGGCGCGAAACCACCAGATAAAAATCTTCCCGCCTATCCCCCGGTTTATACCTGCCGATATCCACTGGCGGGTAGATAGTAACTGAATCCCTTTTATAAAATCTTTTGATACGATCCGCCACCGTTTGGGATATGGCAACAAAACAATCTACATCCCTTGCCGTCCGGTAATCCCACCAACGTAGCGGCAGAGTAAAAATCTTTATCAGAATTTTTATAATCTGGGGTAGCCGTTCCTTTTGCATATAATGTTCAAACATCCAAATAAAGCGCGCCGGAGTATAGCAATAACAAATGTGCCTGGCCCCCAGGCGCTTGGAAACACCCTTTGCATAGGCACTACTACTGGACAAAATGATGTCATAACCAGATAAATCAAAGGATTTAAATGCAAAAGGATATAAGAGAAAATAAAACCTAAAGAATTTTAAGCTATAAGGCAACCATTGCATAAAAGAAGTGTGGATGTTTAAATCCTTAAACTGTTCAGGCATAGCCACCGGATTATAAATAGACGTATAAACCGGAGCTTCCGGGAAAATATTGTGTAATTCCAACACTACCCGCTCCGCCCCACCCATTTGGCATAAATAATCATGCACAATCGCCAGCTTTGCGTGTTCCATAAATATACCTAATTGCTTTTACTACAATTTAACAACTCATCCTGCACCATCTGCAATACCATTTCCCGAAAATCTACCGTCGCCTGCCAACCCGTAATTTTCTTGATTTTACTTAAATTGCCGATTAAAACCGTGGCTGGTTTCTGCACCAAAGACGCGTCCTGCACAACGTATTTTTTCCAATCAAGCCCTAATGCATTAAACACAATTTCAACAAAATCTAACACTTTATGTTTCTGCCCGCTGGCAATGATAAATTCATCGGAGACTGCCTGTTGTAACAACAAGTGATAGGCCTTAACAAAATCTCCGGCAAAGCCCCAATCCCCCTCCGCACCAATATTTCCTAATACCAATTGCTGAGCTTGCTGATATTTAATTTGCACCGCGGTTTTCACGATTTTCCTTGAAACAAATTGCGAATCCCGCAAGCTTGATTCATGATTATATAAGATGCCAACAGAAACAAACATTTGATAACGGTCCCGAAAATAACGCGCCAAAAATAATGCCGACGCCTTAGTAATGCCGTAGACTGAAGCCGGATTTACCGGGGTTTGTTCATCTTGCCTTTGGGTTTGTGTCCCACGAAATATATGTGAAGAACAAGCATAAAATATTTTGGCTAATTTACAATGTTGTTTGGCGGCTTCCAAAAAATTGGCAAAAGCCAGCGTATTGATCCCAAAACTTTTTCGAATGTAATTGATATCTTCCTGTTTTTTATCGACAAATTGCTCCGCAGAGTGATGAAAAGCCGCTAAATAGTATATCTCATCGGGCTGGAAAATAGACAATAAGGTTGCCACGGATTCAAAATTTTCAATATCGACATCTTTGACCAGCGCTCGGCCAGCCAAGGTGATAAAGCCAACATCAATTCCCACCACCGAATATTGCATTTGCTCCAAATATTCTTGTAATAAGGTTCCATCTTGACCTTTGCACCCAACCACTAACGCCTTTTTCATTTTTTTCCTTGCCAGTTTAAACTGCCTCACTCAAAAGCAATTCTTTTTCCGCAACTTGAATATCCGACAACACCATGATCTCAATTAATTTTTCAAATGAAGTTTTGCGTGGATTCCAGCTTAATTTTTTGATTGCCTGAGCCGGATCGCCGCATAAAGCCGTAACTTCAGTTGGACGAAAATACTTAGGATCCACCGCCACGATTACCTTGCCGGTTTTTGCGTCAATCCCTTTTTCCTGCTTCCCTTTGCCGTGCCAGGCTATTTGATAGCCATGCAAGGCAGCCGCTTTTTCCACAAATTCTCTTACCGAATACGTTTTTCCGGTAGCAATCACATAATCATCGGCTTTTTTTTGTTTTAACATTAGCCACATCACCTCAACGTAATCTTTGGCGTATCCCCAATCACGCCGCGCATCCAAATTTCCAAGCAAAAGCTGCGGCTGCAGGCCCAATTTTATCCGCGCTAAACTGAGGGTGATTTTACGTGAAACAAAATTTTCCCCACGTCGCGGAGATTCATGATTAAATAAAATTCCGTTGCAGGCAAACATTCTGTAAGCTTCACGATAATTCTTGGTTACATGATAGGCATAAACCTTGGCACAAGCGTAAGGGCTGCATGGATTCAGTGGAGTCAGTTCGTTTTGGGGAGATTTTTTAGAATTTCCAAACATTTCACTGCTGGAAGCCTGATAAAAACGAGTTTTAATGCCTAAATCTTTAATCGCATCTAGCAATCGAATGGTTCCCACCGCCGTAATTTCGGCCGTGTATTCAGGAATTTCAAAGCTAATGCCCACGTGACTTTGTGCGGCTAAATTATATATTTCATCCGGTTGTACTTTATCAATGATCCGATTTAATGAGCTAGCATCATTTAAATCCCCATAAAATAATTTCAGTTGCTCTCCATATTTACTCCCTTTTGAAAAATATAGATGCTCAATCCGTTGTCGATTAAAACTGCTGGAGCGGCGGATCACGCCAAAAACCTCATACCCTTTTTCAAGTAAAAATTCGGCTAAATATGAACCATCTTGACCAGTTATTCCCGTAATTAATGCTTTTTTACTATTTGGCATAGTTATCCTCCAAGGTATACAGATACTTTATTATATATTAATTTGGCTCCCTAAATTAATATTTTTCAAATAATTTTCCCCATTTTGTCTTTGCAAATTCATTAACCCTACGCTGTCCAATGGTCGGATACCAAATATAATCGTGATACACATTTGACGCAAAAGGCGCCCAAGCAACCAGCGACGAATGCAAAAGCGGCTTTTCCAGAAACCGCAATATTCCTTTGCGTAACATTTGGTCGCCCCAAATCACAAAACTGCGCCGGGTTTTAAATTCAAAATTAACCACCGCCACATCCTCCCCTATAATTTCAATTTCAGATGGATTACCCACCCCCAACCCCATCTCGTGGCACATTTTAATATATGGAATGCTCATGGGGTCAAACCCCATCATTTTTGCTGCAATCGCGTCAATGGCTACCGAATCCGCGCTGGCCAAAATATAATCCTTGACCCGCGGAACCATGGTGCGCGGTCCCGCCCCATCGCCGCACACGGTCCCATCCATTACCGCAAAAATGCCGGGATGCAATTCTTTTTGCATCAGCATCAAATCCACCAAAACCTCATGCATATACTTGTGGGCGTAATGCCGCACTTCTTTTAGCAAACCGCCAAAAGCGTTTTTGATAGCCCCGGTAGTGATGGAATGGCCGTGAGTTTTAACCGTCGGCAAATGGATAATATTTTTTCCAATATACATTTTAGGAATCAATATCCCCTCGGGGAAAATTTGGTCAAGTTTTAAAAGTTTTGACTTAAACTGATATTTAACCCACTCAACTTCCGGCAGCGGAGTAAAACTTAACCCATATTTATTAAGGATCGGCATCCATCTGTTATTGACGGCGCCTTGCCGCGGGTTGGTAACCACGGTTTTATTTTCAACCGGAAATAATTTTGTCTTAGCATAACCGTCTTCAATTAAAGTTTTAATCACACCTTCAACTTGCCAAGGTTCCGAAGAGCAGGCCGGAAAATATTTTGTCCAGGATAAATTCAATTTGATCAGCGTATCTTTTGACGCATCAAGTGCACGTTGGTATTCAGCCAAATGCATCAGTTTTTTATAATCGTCCAAAACCGTTGCCGGAGATGTTTTTAAGACTGCCACTTTTGCCTGATTACTCATATTCGCAGCTTCCCCTGTCAAAAATATTTTTGCGTACTTGGCTTATCGCCAATGAATGATAGCCAGCACCGCCAACCCCCATAAAACCACATCCACTAAAAGCGGCCAATCGGTTAACAGCATTTCTTCCGGACTGCCGCCCAATTCTTTTTTATGCACTAAATAAAGATAGCGGAAGATGCCGTAAAAAATAAACGGGGTGGTAAAGATCAGCCGATGGGTGCCAAATTTTCCAACCGTTTCGGCCGCTTGGGTATAAAACAGGTACGACAAAACTGTAGCACAAGATACGACGGCAATCATCTGATCCAGATAATCCGCGCTGTAGTCCTTTAAAACTTCCCGCTGCCCGCTGGCCACACCCTCTAATATAACAATTTCGTGCCGCCGTTTGCTAAAACCAATAAACAATGCCAGTAAGGTTGTGCAAATCAATAACCA